>VAPK010393632.1_pt1 | contig 11790 bp, 9 predicted proteins | sample 3395031 | NCBI WGS metagenome assembly VAPK01 (sample SAMN08290443, study PRJNA428436) | hydrothermal vent metagenome | isolation source: Deep-sea hydrothermal vent chimney 1 | place: Pacific Ocean: Juan De Fuca Ridge | reverse complement strand
GTAGCCCTGCTACGCCTGCGGTTTTACTCAATTACCGTAACCAAATCTGACCCAAATATGAGCGCAATCTTGCCCATGTTATTTTCTTACAGGCCCTTAGGCGGACATAATGCCCGCAACCCAAGTTGTGCGAATCGTATTCATGTGGGGTGCATTCCATGCACCATGAATTGGTGCGTAAAACGCACCCTACGCCTTGCTTTTATGACAGGAATCCAGGAGTTGTCATTATTTGATGGTCTCGTAAAAAGTCATTTTATTCGTCATCCCCGCGCAGGCGAGAATGACGGTCTGGTGAAGATTCAGGGTTTTTACGAGTCCATCATTATCAGATATCTCTTTATCCTCTGTTATTCATACCGCAGGGCCTCGATGGGATCCAGCCGGGCGGCCTTCCTGGCCGGGAAATAACCGAAAATAATTCCCACTCCGCCGGAAAACAGGAAGGCCACCAGCACGATGCGGAGGCTGAAGATGAAGGGCATGTGGAGCAAGTGGGTGCCCAGGGCTGCGGCGGCCAGCCCGAGGACGATACCGAAGATACCGCCGCAGCAGGACAGTACCACCGCTTCCACCAGGAACTGGAGCAGGACATCCTTTGCCAGGGCGCCTATGGCGAGCCGGATGCCGATCTCATGGGTCCGTTCCGTAACCGAGACCAGCATGATGTTCATGATCCCTATGCCGCCGACCAGCAGGCTTACCGCCGCCACGGCGCCAAGCAGGGCCGTGAGCACGCGGGTGGTGGAGGTGACGGTGCTCATGATCTCCTTCATGTCCCGGACATGGAAGTCGTCATCCTGCCCATAGGCTATATGCCGGCGTTCCCGCAGCAAACGCTCGATATCCTGTTTTACCTTTTTCGTAGAGACGCCGTCTCTGGCCGAAATGTATATAGTGGAGACGTCGTTGTTGCCGGCCAGCCGCCGCTGTAAAAGACGGAGCGGCACAAGCACGAAGTCATCCTGATTCATACCGAAACTCGACTGCCCCTTGCTCCGCAGGACGCCGATTACCCGGCAGGACAGTTTTTTTAAGCGGATTGAGATCCCCAGGGGATTCTGGCCGCCGAAAAGCTCTTTTTTCACCGTGGCGCCCAGGATACAGACGGCTTTGCCGGCCCGCTCTTCTCCGGGTGTAAACTCGCGGCCGGCGCCAATCTTCCATTCCCGTATCCTTAAATAGGCGTCTGTGCTGCCGATGATCGAGGTTGACCAGTTTTCGTTGCCGTAAATTACCTGGCGTGCGGTTGAGGCGGCAGGGGCCACGGCCGCCAGCCCGGAAATGTCACGTCTGATCGCATCCGCGTCGTCTACCTTGAACATGGCGGTTGCCCTGTTGGCGCCGCCGGAGCCGTGTCTGCCCTGGCCGGGACGGACGAACAGCATATTGCTGCCCAGGCTGGATATTTCGTCGGTAATCCGGGCCGTGGCGCCGTTGCCCATGGTTACCAGGGTGATAACGGCGGCCACGCCGATGACGATGCCGAGAACGGTCAGTGAGGAGCGCAGAATATTCCGGCGGATGGCACGCAGGGCCAGAATAATTGTTGCCCACAACATCAGGTTGTCCTCCATGCCGGATCGCCGGTATCAATCCGACCATCGATAAAATTGATCCGGCGTCTGCCATAAACCGCCATGTCCGCTTCATGCGTGACCAGGACCACGGTAATGCCCAGTTTATGGTTGAAGGAGGTGAGCAGTTTCATGATCTCCTTGCCGTGCGCCGAATCCAGGTTGCCGGTAGGCTCATCGGCCAGCAGGACCTTGGGGCCGGTGACGATGGCCCGGGCGATGGCAACGCATTGCTGCATACCGCCGGAGAGTTCACCCGGGGTATGGTGACTCCATTTTTCAAGGCCTACGAGCCGCAGGGCCTCCATGGCCCGCTCCCGTCGTTCGTGGGCCGGGGTGCCGCGATAGATCAGCGGCAGTTCCACGTTTTCCAGGGCCGAAGTACGGCTCAGCAGATTGAAGTTCTGAAAGATGAATCCCAGGGTATAGCGCCGCAGCAGGGACCGTTGATCGCGGGACATCTTCCCCACATCCAGACCTGCAAAGCGGAAGAGTCCGGTGGTCGGCGTATCAAGACAGCCGAGGATATTCATGCAGGTTGATTTGCCGGAGCCGCTCGGCCCCATTACCGTCACGAATTCCCCTTGCTCGATATGGAGATTAATGCCTCTTAAGGCATGCACGGCCGCCTGGCCGGAGCCGTACACTTTGCTGACGCCCTCCATGGAAATCAGGGGTTGATTGCTGGTGCCGGAAGTTGTCGTCATGCGCCGCCACTCACGGTATCAACGATAAGCTCCTGGCCCGGTTTAATGTTACCGCCGGTCACCACGGTCATCATGCCGTCCGTGGCCCCGGTGGTGATGGTGATGGCCACCGGCTGCCGGTTCCTGATGGTCCAGACCCGTTGTTTCCTTTCGGCCGGTCCTTCCTCCGGCCCCAGGGGCGGCGGAGTATGCCGCCGGCGGCCAAAAAGTCTGCTGAAGACGCCGCGTCCGGCCCGGGCCATTGCCTGCCTGGACGGGGCGAATCGCAGGGCGGCATTGGGCACCAGAATGGCATCTTTTACTTTTTTGACAATGATGTCGGCGGTGGCGGTCATCCCCGGCCGCAACGACAGGTCCGTGTTATCGACATTCAGCACGGCCTCGTAGCTGACAACCCCGGCCACGGTCCTGGAGCCGTAGTGGACCTGGATGATGCGGGCCGGAAAGGTCCGCTCCGGATAAGCGTCCACTGTGAAGGTGGCCTGCTGGCCTTTCCTGACTTGTCCCACATCGGCCTCGTCCACGTCCACGTTCAGTACCATCTTGGTCAGATCCTGGGCCAGGGTAAAGAGAACCGGGGCCTGTAGAGAGGCGGCCACGGTCTGGCCGGGGTCAACCGAGCGGCTCAATACAATGCCGTTGATCGGAGAACGAATAACTAATTTTCCCAGGTCGGTCCGGTTGACTTCCAGGGCCGCCTTGGCCTGTGCAATGGCGGCCCTGGCACTATCCTGATCGGCCAGTGCCCGATCCAGATCGGCCTGCGCCGTATCCAGGGCGCTCTGGGATACCGCTTGATTATCGCTTCGGGCCCTGGCCTCCCGTACGCGGCTCAGTTGAGCGCGCGTTTCCCTGGTAGTGGCCTTGGTCTGCAGCAGCTTGGCGCGGGCCGAGGCCAGAGCAGCCTTGGACTGAAGGACCTGGTCCTTGAGCCTGGCGGTGTCCAGGCGGGCCAGGACCTGCCCGACCTTGACCCGGTCGTTATAATCAACCAGCACCTGGCGGACTATCCCCGACAATTCACTGCTCACATTAACCTGATTGGTGGGCGCCAGGTTGCCGGTGGCAGTGACGGTGACCGTAAGATTACCGCGTTTGGCGGGCTGGGTTTTAAACCGGACCGTATCCGTCGCCCTGCTGCTATTCCACAGCAGCAGGGCCAAGGCCGGTAAAAGCAGTATTCCGCCCCATATCAGCCATTTTTTAAGGTGTCGTCTGCGACCGGAAGCATCGCCAAGCTTTAATACTTCGGCCAGGTCGTTATCCTGGTCCGCCGCTGTTGTATTCATCTTGTCAATTCCTTGTCTGATATGCCGGTTGTGGCGGCCAGTGAGGTCCAGCCGCCGCCAAGCGCCTTGTAGATTCGCACCAGGTCGGCGCTTACGGAGCTGCCGCTTTGCGCCAGTTGGTCCTGCACGGCAAGCAGGGAACGCTGGGCGTCCAGAACTGTTGTGAAATCGGTGAGTCCCGTCTCATACCTGATTCCGGCCAATTTTACCGCCTTTTGGTTGGCGGCGGCCGAGAGTTTTAAGGACAGTTCACGACTCTGCTCATTGGCATAGGCGGTCAGGGCGTTTTCCACCTCTTTAAGGGCGGTAAGCACGGTGGATTCATACTGGATCAGATCCTGGTCCTGCAGGGCCGACTGGGCTTTGATGTTAGCCCTGATTCTCCCGGCGTCAAAGATGGGCCAGCTGATACCGGGGCCGATACGGAAGATCCGGTTGATGGAGTCAAAGAGGTGATCAGCCGACAAGGCCTCCAAACCGATGGAGCCGCTGAGCTTCAGGGCAGGGTAGAGAGCGGCGGTGGCCACGCCTACCCTCGCGGATTGAGCGGCCAACTGACGCTCGGCCCTCCGGATGTCCGGCCGGCGCCGGACAACGTCCGCCGGCACCCCTACGGCAACCCGCGGCGGGGCCAGTGGAATAGGGCCGATTTTTCGTAATTGTGCATGCACGGCGCCGGGCGGCCGGCCGAGCAGCAGGGCGATGTTGTTCATGGCATTGTCAAGCCCTGTGCGCAGGGACGGGACCTGAGCCCGGCTGTTTTCCAGGCTGTAGGTGGCCTGCTGTACATCCAGGTCTGTGGCGAGACCGCTTGCATATCGTGATTTGACCAGATGCAGGGTTTCCTCCTGAACCTTGATGTTTTCCGCCGCCACCGTCAGCCGGGCCTGGTAGGTGCGGACATCAATATAATTCCGGGCCACTTCGGCAAGCAGGCTGACCAGGATGTCGCGCAGGTTCTCCCGGTCAGCCTCCAGGTCGGCGGTTGCCGCCTCGACGGAGCGCCGGACCCCGCCGAAAAGATCCAGTTCCCAGCCGGCGTCAAAACCGGCGTTGTAGAGGTTCGTTTCAGTGTTATTACTGCGGTTCCTGGTGACAGAGCCCGAGGTATTGAGGGTAGGGTAGAGGCCGCTTTGACTCATGACCCGCTGGGCCCTGGCTTCGAGCAGCACAGCGCGGGCCTTCTTGAGGTCAAGGTTGTCCGCGACGGCCCGTTTGATAAGATCGGAGAGGACGGGATCATGGAAAACTGTCCACCAGCGGGCCAGATTTTGCGGTTTGCCGGCGTTCAAGCCGCCTTGAAGCTTGCTGTGCCAGCCAGCCGGCACGGACATGGCGGGCCTGGTATAATTCGGCCCGACGGCGGCGCAACCGGTTAAAATCAGGGTTACGACGGCGGCGTAAAGCCAGGGCTGTATTCGGCTAAAAATGGTATTCATCGGGAGTTGTTTCATTTATGGCGCCCAGGGCGGCATTGGGTGAACAAATTTTACGTAAACGACTGTTGATGGACTAGTAAGAAGTCATTTTATTCGTCATCCCCGCGTAGGCGGGGATCCATAGTTCGTTGAATATTAATGGATTCACGCCTGCGAGGGGATGACGGTGTGGTGAAGATGCAGAGGTTTTACGAGTCCATCACTGTTCACCTTTCGGAGTTTTTTGTCAAACGAAAGAATGATGGACTCGCAAGAATCCTGAATCTTCACCACCCCGTTCATCCCCGCGCAGGCGTGAATGACGAATAAAATGACTTTTTACGAGTCCATCTTGCTTGGTTTCGCTTAATTATGGGATAAGCTGAATATCTATGATATACAACGAAAAAAGCTAAACTCAACATTAAGGGCGTAATCGCTCAAGTGAATTTTTTTACATGGAAAAGGCTTGACAGGGTCAGGGGGAAGCAATACCGGTATCAGTACCGGCTGGTCAGTATTGGCCGTGTCGTTCGGAGAGGATACTTTTTTTATTGTCAAGGGCCTGACGAAAAAACGCCATTATGCCTCAGGTGGAACTTGATGCGGCCGGGGAGGTATTGCTCCTGGAGCCATCATTTATGAACAGGAGCAACAAAGCGGCAAAGAGGAATTATGCCGGTGTGCGGATTGTGCGTTGAGTGCAAACAGGCAGCGCTTACATTTTTCAAAGAAATAAAAGGTGAGGATAACCATGCAGGTAATAGATGAACGGAAACGGGCGAAAATTCTGGCGGCAGCAGCCGAACTTTTCGCCGCGCAATCCTTTCACAAAGTACTGTTGAGCGATGTGGCCAAAGCGGCCGCAGTGGGAAAGGGGACGCTGTATATCTATTTTCAGAGCAAGGAAGACCTCTATTTTTCGGTGCTTTACAGTGGATTTTCCCGGCTGGTGGACCGTCTCCACAGGCAGATGGACGAAGACTCCCATGGCCCGGCCGAAAACCTGGAGGTTGTGATTCGCGAAACGGTTCGCTTTGCCTATCAAAACCCCCATCTGTTCGAGGTGATGCGCACGGTTTCCGGCCGGGAGGCCATTGACCGGCCCAAGTGGGATGCCAGGCGCAGGGAATTGAAAGGCCTGATCGAATCCATTATCTGCCGGGGTATTGCCCAGGGAATTTTTCACGATCCCCACCCGGAATTGACTGCGCGGTATATCCCGGGATTCGTCCGCTCGGCATTACTCGATGGAATAAAAACTGTTGAACGTGAGGTCCTGGCCGATCATATCCTGCGGTTTGTCATGGCTGCAGTCACGGTCAGGGAGGATGCGTGTTGAAACGGTTGCGGCGGGCATGGCTGCTGGCCGGCCTCTTGCTGGTTTTTCTTATCAGTGGCTGCGCGGTGCACCAGGAGCGGGACGTGCAGATTTACCGGCAGGTGCTGGATGCCGGTAAATCAGGGCCTGCCGCGCAATTTCATCCCGAAGATCCCCTCACGTTAAAGGCGGCCCTCGGGCTGGCCAACACGCACAACGAGCAGCTGGCCATGGCCGGGGAGAATTACCTTCAGGCATTAATCGACAAGAACCGCGCCTTTGCGGCCTTTCTGCCGACGATCAGCTTCGCCCCGGCATTCATGCGCCGGGGAGAGACCGTTCCCGGCAGCACGACCGTTATGCCGGTTGCGGGGAATATGGACCTTCACCCGTTTCGCGATTTACCGGCTCTGCAGGCAGCCGGATCTACAGCACAGAGGCAGCGGGCACTGCTGCTGGATCATCAGGCGGTTCTCATGCTGGATGTGGCCAAGACCTACTTCCAGGTGATGCGTGCGGAAAAACAGGTCGAGGTTTTACGCTATTCGATTAAGGTCGGCCGGCAGCGGCTGACGGATATACGGGTAAAACAGAAGGCAGGGGTGGCGCGGCCGGTGGATGCCGCTCTGGCCGAAGCGCAGCTGGCGAAAACGCGCGGCAGCTTGGTAGGGGCAAAAGACGACGTGCATAACGGCCGGGCGATGCTGGCCTTTTTAATCGGCGTGGCAGCGGTAAACGGACCGCTCACCAACGGACTGAACGTCCCGCCGATGGACTGGCGGGCAGAGCCGCTGCTGAAACTGGCCGATGCCCATCGACAGGATCTGATCGCCGCACATGAACAGGTGAAGATCGCGGCAGCTATGCTGGAAGCGGCCTGGGGCGAGTATTTTCCATCGGTCTCCCTCAACCTGACACATTACCTGTCCGGGGGTACTTCGCCAGGCGATGTGGACTGGACCTCGCTGATCCGAATCAATGTCCCGATTTTTTCTGCGGGGCTGATTCACCAGGATGTTCGCACCGCGTACTCCCGCTTGCGGCAGGCCCGATTCGCTGAATTGCATGTCCGCCGGCAGGTGGTGAAGGATCTGCGGGTGGCCGTGGATAATCTCCGGAGTGATAGTCAACAGATCTGCCAGCTCGGCATTGAGGTAAAGGCGGCCCGGGAGGGGACGCGGCAGGCGGACGCCGGGTTTGACGCAGGACTGGGAACGAACCTGGAGCGCCTGGTTGCGGAAGACGGACTTCTGGCCGCCAAGCTGACCCTTTCCACCGCGCGGTTTAATCAAAATGTCGACTACATGAGACTCCTGCGCGTGACAGGGGCGCTGAATCCGGCTCTTGCCGTTACGCTGCCATCGGCGAAAAACAATTTTGATGGCCTCGTAAAAAGGTCAAATTAACAAAATCGCATAATATAATTTCAATAAGTTGCGACATGTAAAATGGCTGATTTAGGCCTTTTTACGACTCCATCAATTTTCATAAAACGAAAAAATGAGCGGAAAATGACACGGACAACCAGGAATAATGAGAATAATGAGAAGACCTCAGTTGAAGGGGAATCCGCAATGGCGGGCAATGCCCCTGGCAGCCCCCATGAGCTTTCACGCCGCAAAAAAATAATCCGCTGGGGTGCGGCCGGGCTGGTTGTCCTGGCGCTCGCCTTCGGCGTGCCGTCTTTCATTCATTCCTTGTCTCACGAAACCACCGACGATGCTTTTATCGACGGCAATATCGTTTCGATCAGTCCGCGGGTGGACGGACACGTGGCCATGGTCCTGGCGAAGGACAACCAGTTGGTCAAGGCCGGCGACCTGCTGGTCGAGCTTGACCCGCGTGATTTCGAGGCCCGTCTTGATGCCGCGAAAGCCGCTCTTAAATCGGCAAGGGCTGCCGGCCGGGCGCAAAAGGCCGCAGTGGAGCTGACCACGATTACCGCCACGGCGGGACTGGATGAGGCCAAAGATAACGTCGCGGCAGTCAAAGCCGGGGTCCGGGAAGCCAGGGCCCGGCTCGCCCTGGCCAGGGCCGCACTCGACCAGACCAGGGCCGAAGCCGATTCCGCAGGCGCCAGACATCAACTCGATGCCACGGATCTGAAGCGGTATCGCGAAATGGCGAAGACAAAGACGGTGTCGCCGCAGGAGCTGGATCACGCGAAGGCTGCCGCACAGATCTCCGCCGCAGCCCTGACCGCGGCGAAAAAGAAAATCGATACCCAAAAGGCGAAGGTCCGGGAGGCCTTGGCGGCGCTGAAAGCTGCCGAAGCCGATCTGCGCCAGGCCGATGCCCGCCTGGTTGCGGCCGGATCCGCACCTCAGCGGATCCGGCAGAGCCGCTTCCGGGCCGAAGTTAGCAGCGCCGATATTGACCGGGCCAAAGCCTTGGCGACCCAGGCCCGGCTGAACCTTTCCTATACAAAAATTTATGCACCCTGCGATGGTTTTGTCACTAAAAAAGGGGTCGAACCGGGCCAGTTCGTGCAAAAAGGGCAATCGCTTCTGGCCATCGTGCCCCGGGCAGTATGGGTGACGGCCAATTTCAAGGAAACAAAGCTTACGCGCATGCGGCCAGGTCAGCCGGTTGACATCACCGTGGATGCTTATCCGGATATCACCTTTCACGGTCATGTGGACAGCATACAGCATGGCACTGGAGCACGGTTCAGTCTGCTGCCGCCGGAAAACGCCACGGGCAACTATATAAAGGTCGTCCAGCGGATACCGGTCAAGATCGTTTTCGACCGGCCGGCAGAGAGCGCTCACGTGTTGCTTGCCCCCGGGATGTCGGTGACGCCGGATGTGGATGTCGGGGATGGCGGCAATAAGGTCTCAACCCCGGCGCAAAATGGTATCGTCAAGGCGCAATGACCCCCTCTGCCGAACATGCCGCCGCCGTTCCGGCCATAACGGTCAACAAGTGGGTGGTGGCCTGCACCGTCGTGTTCGGCGTGTTCATGGCGGTCATGGACATCAGCGTCGTCAATGTGGCTATGCCGCACATGATGGGAACGTTCGGCGAAGACATGTCGACGATTACCTGGGTGTCCACCGCCTACAGCATTGCCGAAATCATCATGGTGACGATGGCCGGCTGGTTGAGTACGCTCATCGGCCGAAAACGGCTCTACCTGTGGTCGTTCGGAGTGTTTACGCTAGGTTCCATCCTCTGCGGCACGGCGGTGTCGTTTCCCCAGATGCTCTTCTACCGGGTCCTGCAGGGCATCGGCGGCGGCTCGTTGATCCCGCTTTCACAGGCCATTCTGCGGGAGTCGTTCCCCGAGGAGGAACAGGGAATGGCCATGGCCGTATTCGGCATGGGGGTGGTGCTGGCCCCGGGGATCGGAACAATTCTGGGGGGCTTTCTGACAAGTCGTTACGGGTGGCCCTGGATTTTTTTTATCAACATCCCGGTCAGTATCGTCGGTATCTTTATGGTCGGTGCCTTTATCCATGATCCGCATTACCTGCGGCGCGGTGTCCGGAAGGTCGACTGGCCCGGGATCGCCCTGCTGGCCGTTACGCTCACTTCCATGCAGGTCGTGCTGGAACGGGGCCAGAGTAAGAACTGGTTCGATTCGCACTTGATCGTGTTTGGAACCAGCATCTGTGTCATTTCGTTGATTTTCCTGGTATACTGGGAGTTGAAGGTCCCTGAGCCGGTGATCAATCTCCGGATTCTGCGCAACATCCCGTTGACGCTCGGCTCGGCCATTGGGGTTATCTTCGGCGTCGCGCTTTTCGGCACAGTGTTCATCCTGCCGCAGTTCACGCAGAACCTTCTGGGATATCCGGCATTCCAGGCGGGGCTGGTGCTGGCGCCGCGGGCATTTATGTTGGTACTCTGCATGCCCCTGGTCGGCTGGCTGTACAACCATGTCGATGCGCGGGGGCTGGTGCTGGCCGGTGTCGGGATCACCTTCTGGGCCTATTATGAGCTCGCTGGGCTGTCGCTTGCGGCGGGGTTCTGGAATATCGTTCCCATACTGATAATCATGGGCATCGGCATACCGTTCATGTTCGTGCCCGTAAGCACCCTTTCCCTGGCCACCGTGCCGCACCCGGACATGACCGACGCCACGAGCCTGTACACGCTGGCGCGCCGGGTCGGCGGCAACATCGGTTATGCGCTGGCGGCAACAGTGGTGGCCCGCGGCCAGCAGATTCATCGGGTTTACCTCATGGAGCATGTGAATCCCTTTAACCCGATTTTTACCGAATACAGCCGCATTGCCGCGAAGGTCATGGGCCATATGGGGCTCAATCCCCTGGCCCTGCAACATACCGTCTATGCCTTGGTCGACAGGACCGTGAATATGCAGTCGACCATGCTGGCATACAATGATGTATCGTTGGTTTTCGGCCTTCTGTTTCTGAGCACTATCCCCCTCGTGCTGCTGCTGCCGGTGAGATCCGCGTTTGCGGGCAGCTCCGTCTAAATGGTCATTGCATAATCGGCATTGTTAATTTAGCATAGTTGCAAGCCCTTGGTTCCATACCAGGGATTGTAAAGGAATGATGGTCAAGACATAATCCGGCCGATCTTTGGCCGGCCGCCTTGTTAATGGCCACGTCAAGACCGATCAGGCCGATATTTGCCGCGCCGATGCGGCTTGTCCGGGCTTTTTCTGCCTGGCCTGACCGTGGATTTTTTTTATAGGCTTTAACCCGGAGAAGATAGAATACCACATGCGTAAAGTTCAGGATTATTATTTTACCAAGGCCAAAAAGGAAAATTATCCGGCCCGTTCAGTGTTCAAGTTGGAAGAGGCCCAGAAGAAACACGGTTTTTTGAAATCCGGGCAGCGCGTTCTTGACCTGGGCTGTCATCCCGGCAGCTGGAGCCTTTATGCGGCCGGGATTGTCGGCAGCCGGGGGGTCGTGGTCGGTGTTGATCTGCAGAAGACGGATATACCCGGGCAAAAAGGCCATGCCGAAATTCACTTGCTCTGTTATGATGTATATGATGACGATCTGGTCGGGCGGCTGAAAAAACAGTGGCCCGGTTTCCAGATGGTGTTGAGTGACATGGCGCCGCGCACGACCGGCAGCCGGTATGCCGATCATCAGCAATCTATGCGGCTGGTACGCCGGGCCCTGGAGATCGCCGTCCTGCTGCTGCATGAAAACGGGACCTTTTACTGTAAGGCTTTCCAGGGCGGGGATTTTCCGGCAGTGGTTCGGGAATGCAAGGCCCTGTTCAGGAAGGTCAAGGTCGTCAAACCCGCCAGTTCCCGCCGGGAAAGCCGCGAAGTATTTATCCTGGGGCAGGGCTTTCAACCCCGGCGGTACAGCAGGAAGCAGGAAAAACCGTAAGTCTTGCAGTAAAAAAAAAATATAATAATCCAGGTGCAAAAAGCGAAATTCTGGCATAAGGGCCTGTAAGAAAATAACATGGGCAAGATTGCGCTCATATTTGGGTCAGATTTGGTTACGGTAATTGAGTAAAACCGCAGGCGTAGCAGGGCTACGT
>VAPK010788101.1_pt1 | contig 11794 bp, 9 predicted proteins | sample 3395031 | NCBI WGS metagenome assembly VAPK01 (sample SAMN08290443, study PRJNA428436) | hydrothermal vent metagenome | isolation source: Deep-sea hydrothermal vent chimney 1 | place: Pacific Ocean: Juan De Fuca Ridge | reverse complement strand
TTGGCCCTCAGCATTGTCGGGCTCATCATCTATATTTCAAACACAAGTCTGCATAATACTGTGGATGCGAGTAAACTCAACGCTCTTTCCATCATTGATCAATTCAAAACCCTGCGTGGGTATTATGTCAAAAGCATTATCAAAAAGGTCAAAGGCAATGATACCGGCTTGAAAATATCCTACGACCATAAAACCATGGACGACGCTATTCCCCTTCCCGCGACTTTGATTCATGACATGAGTGAGTTGCTGAGCGAAAAGGGAGAAGACAATATTAAATTGAAATTATACAGCGATTTTCCTTTTCCAAATCGTAAGGGCAGAAAGTTGGATGGTTATGGGCAGGAAGCTCTTGCCTTTTTTAAAGCCACTCCCGACCAGCCCTTTGTAAAACAAGAGACCCTGAATGGACAAGAAGTCGTCCGCGTTGCGGTAGCGGATAAAATGATCGCTCAGGCTTGCGTCAACTGTCACAATAGCCGTGCTGATACCCCGAAAAATGATTGGAAGCTCAATGACGTGCGTGGAGTGCTCGAGGTCATTTCTCCCATCGACATTCAGCTGGCGGCAAATAGTTCCATGTTGACCAGTGTCATTGGTATCACTACATTCAGTCTGATACTGGTGGCTTTGATGGTTGTGGGAGTCTTGATGTTCCTTCGGTCGATGAAAAAATCGGAAACCGAAGCGGCAAAAATTGTCTCGGTTGTGGAAAACTTCACGATGGGGATCATCATGGCGGACAATGACCTGAAAATAAGGTATTTAAACCCCGCCTCCAAAGAGGCTTTAAGTAAGATGGAGCAACACCTGCCGGTGAGGGTAGACAATATCATCGGTCAATCTATAGATATTTTTCACAAGAACCCGGACCATCAGAGAAGGATCGTTGCGGACCCCAATAATCTGCCGGTCAAAGCATTGCTTAATGTAGGACCCGAATCATTAGCGACGACCATCACTCCTGTTTTTGATCAAGATCAACATTATATGGGGCCAATGATTTCTTTCAGGGTGGTGACGGACAGGATTGAAGAGGAACAGCAGATGGTAAAGATAAATTCCATTGTCGATAATATGACGGCGAATGTCATGTATGTGGATACCGGTTTTGTTATACGGTATATGAATCCCTCCTCGGAGAAAACTTTAAAATCATTGGAGAAGGTTTTGCCTGTCAAAGCGACTGAAATTATCGGTCAATCGATTGATATTTTCCACAAAAATCCTTCGCATCAAAGAAAAATTTTGTCGGACCCCAGAAATCTTCCACATCATGCCGTCATTCAACTTGGAGAGGAAACCCTGGAGTTGGATGTGGCCGCTATGTATGACAAGGATAAGAAGCATATCGGTACGATGCTTTCCTGGAGTATTATTACAGGACGTATCACAATGGAAAAACAGGTCAAAAAAGCGACCGAGCAAGAACAACGCCAGGCTAAGGAATTGCAGCAAAAAGTGGATAACATGCTTGAGGTAGTGAGCGCCGCCGCCGACGGGGACCTCACCCGGGAAATCACCGTGAAAGGAGATGACGCGATTGGCCGTATGGGTGAGGGATTGTCCCGATTTTTTAAGGACCTCAGAAAAAGTATCTCAGGTATTGCAGGTACGGCTCAGGCCCTCAGCAGTTCTTCAGAAGAATTGACCTCGGTGAGCCAGACCATGGCTGGAAATGCCGAAGAAACCTCGGCCCAGGCGAATGTGGTCTCCGCTGCATCAGAGGAAATCACCCGTAATGTTCAAACAGTGGCTACGGGAACGGAACAAATGAGCGCCAGTATCAAGGAAATTGCGCAAAACGCCAACGATGCGGCAAGGGTGGCGCAATCTGCTGTGGATGTGGCTGAAAACACCAACAGGACGGTAGCAAAACTTGGCGAAAGTAGCGCTGAAATCGGGCAGGTGATCAAGGTCATCACTTCCATTGCGGAACAGACCAACCTGTTGGCCTTGAACGCGACCATCGAGGCGGCCCGCGCAGGTGAGGCGGGAAAAGGCTTTGCCGTCGTCGCCAATGAGGTCAAGGAACTGGCGAATCAAACCGCCAAAGCGACCGAGGAAATCAGTTCGAAAATTGAAGCCATTCAAACAGATACACAAAGTTCGGTGGATGCGATTGGCGAGATCACCATGGTCATTAATCAGATCAACGATATTTCCAGCACCATCGCCAGTGCGGTCGAGGAACAGACAGCGACGACTGCGGAAATTGGACGCACGGTGGAAGACACCGCCAAAGGAAGCACGGAAATCACTGAGAACATTTCCGGCGTTGCCCAGGCGGCTCAAGAAACTTCCTCTGGAGTCGGTCAAACGCAGGATGCGGCCAACGAACTTTCGAAAATGGCCGCTGATTTGCAGAAACTTGTGAGTCAGTTCAAGTACTGATTTAATAGGTTGATCGATTAGCTAAACAGTTTTACTGGCCGTCCTCCTGAAAAGGTGGGCGGCTTTTTTTTTCCGAATGACGATACCGGTTGTGCACATTTGGATTATTTACTAGACTCGTATAAAATATTCCGCTTAAATTGATAAAGGGGACATTTTGAAACTCGACCGGGGTTATTTGATTGTGTTTGAAGGCATAGATGGTACGGGAAAAAGCACCCATTGCCAATTGCTTGAGGAATATTTGAAATCCAGAGGAATTCCGGTTCGGAGATTATTTGAACCCACAAAAGGCAAGTGGGGAATGAAAATCAGAAAACTCCTGAAGGAGGGAAGGGGAGATATCAGCCCCGAGGAAGAGTTGTCCTGGTTTATAAATGATCGTAAAGAGGATGTTGAAAATAATATAAAACCCGGCTTGGCGAAAAAAGAAGTGGTGGTGCTGGATCGGTATTATTATTCCACTGCGGCTTATCAGGGAGCACTCGGATTGGACCCTGAAAAGATTTGTCGCGAGAATGAGGCCTTTGCTCCGAAACCTGATCTTGTGTTCCTGTTCATCACTGCGCCGGAAAAATGCCTGGAAAGAATTCAAAAAACTCGGACGGAGAAAAGTTCTTTTGAAAGGCTGGATTATCTGGAAAAAGTTCAACGTATTTTTGTTTCTTTTAACGACCCAGTCATTCGCCGAATCGATACTACACCGCCATCCGACGTGGTCCATAAAAAACTAAGGGAAGATGTGGTAGCGATGATAAATCGGCAGGATAAATAATGAAACGCTTTGTGCTGTGTATTACGGGAGCAAGCGGGGTATGTTATGCCAAGCGGTTATTCGATTGCCTGCGTTCGAATGCGGAACTGCATGTCATCGTATCCGAGCGTGGAGCGGAATTATTGAATCTGGAACTGGATTTGAAAGTCTCCTATTTCACTGGCGAAAATGTCACGGTTTACAAAAATTCCCGCATCAATACTTCGATCGCCAGTGGTTCATTTTCAATCGATGCCACTATAATCGTACCCGCCAGTATGGGCACAATTGGCCGGATCGCCTCCGGCGTTTCCGAAACCCTCATAGAACGCGTGGCGGATGTGACCCTCAAGGAAAAAAGAAAGTTGATCGTTGTTCCGAGAGAAACTCCCTTCAGTACGATCCACCTAAAAAATCTTCTGACCCTAGATCAGGCGGGGGCGCTGGTCATGCCGGCGGCACCGGGGTTCTACCAGGGGCAAAAAACAATGGACGATCTGATAGGCTTCATGGTTGCCAGGATCATGGATCAAATTGGTATGGCTCAGGGCTTAATGCCTCCTTATAAATCATAAAGTCCAGGGATCGGAAACGTTGAAATGATTTACCTCGATAACGCGGCGACCACTCCCATGGACTCCCAGGTAATAGAAGTCGTCGCGGAATCCATGCGCCACGACATTGCCAATTCAGGCGCGGTGTACCGGATCGGCCTCGATGCCAAAAAGCGTATCGAAAAAGCTGAAGAAGAAATCGCTTCTGCTTTGAATATACCCTCCACCCATCGTTTGATTTTTACCAGTGGCGGAAGTGAAGCGAACAATCTTTTTATCAAAGGACTTTGTTTCCCCGATAAAAAAACGGCTTGTCTGGGGCTGGAGCATCCAAGCGTCACGGCTACACTGAATTATTTTTCACAATTTGACAATGCACCCTTAAATTTATTGGAATTTCAGATTGAAGGACGACTCGATTTGTCCGAAGCCGTTTCTCTGTTAAATAAAAATCGGGTTCGGCTCCTTTGCTTGTCGCATGTGAATAACGAATTGGGAACCGTCAATGATCCTTTGAGTGTGGTGACAGCTGTCAAATCAGGCTCTCCCCAGACGAGAATCTTTCTGGATGGAGTGCAGGCGATTGGCAAAATGGTAACTCCCGGAAACATCTGGGCTGACCTTGCAGGCTATTCAATTTCTGGACATAAAATTAACGGCCCCAAGGGAATCGGTTTATTGATCTATGATTCCCGTTTGACTTTGACTCCACAGATTCACGGTGGCAAACAACAAAATAGCATTCGTTCTGGCACATTGCCGACTCCGTTGATTTTGGGATTGGCAAAATCCATTCAACTTTCCGTGGCGCGGATGGATGAAACTCAAATTCATCTGAAGAAACTACACCGCCATCTAATTGATGGATTAAATAGTTTATCCAGACGATTGCCGATATTCAATCTGAAATTCAACTCCTTGACAATGGACGATATGAGCCGTCAATCACCGGCAATAGTCAACTTTAGTTTTCCTCCGGTCGAAGGTGAGGTGCTTTTGCACCATCTGGAAAAACAAAATATTTTTGTAGGTCTTGGAAGCGCATGTAGCGCGCACTCTAAAGAACCCTCAAAAATTCTCATGGGTATAGGACGCACGGTGGAAGAATCTCGATGTAGTTTGAGGATATCCTTTGGTCGTCAGAATACGATAAAAGAGGTAGATCGGTTTCTGGAGGAATTCGCAGGAGCCTACGAATCTCTGTATCCCACTTTTAAAGGCAAAGGCGATTTAAATTGATGACCGAATCGAGAACCCTTCTGATACGCTATGATGAAATTGGCCTGAAGGGGCGTAATAGAAAATTCTTCGAAAACTGTCTTTTGAATAATATCAAACGGGCATTCACGGGGTTGGAGGGTATTCGCTTTCGTATTCCCAGAGGCAGGATCATGGTCGATACCCCATCGTCGCTTGCGGATGAATGCGCAAAACGCCTGACCTTTGTACCTGGGATTGCTTCGTTCAGTATTGGACATCAGGTGAATCCTGATTTTGAGGAAATGGCGACTCTGGGGATAAAGTTGGTTGAACCGAGTCTTCGCGTTGGAAGTGAATTGAAATTCTGCGTTCGCACTCAACGAACCGATAAAACATTTCACAAAACATCGCCTGAAGTTAACTTTGAAGTCGGTTCGCGAATCATGTCGGCTCTTTCCTCCAAAGGACTGGTGGTCAATATCAAGCAAGCGGAAGTGGTTATAGAAATTGAGATTGGGCGTGGAGAGACGGTTTTGTTCGATCATCGAATTCCAGGGATAAGAGGGTTGCCCGTTGGTTGTTCGGGGAATGTGTTGAGCCTTCTTTCAGGTGGAATCGACAGTCCCGTCGCTTCTTTTTTTATGATGCGCCGGGGATGCAGGGTGCATTTCATATTCTTTGACAACCAGCCATTTTTGGGGAGGGGAGGGTTGGACAAAGTTCTAAAACTTTCCAAAATTCTCAATCTTTACCAATCCAGGGGACGAGTTTATGTGGTTCCCTTTCAGAACATTCAGGTGGCCATCCGCGACCATTGCACACCGGAGAATAGGGTAGTGTTGTATCGTCGAATGATGTATCGCATCGGCCATAAGGTGGCGCAAAAGATAAAATGCCTGGCATTGGTGACGGGGGAATCTTTGGGGCAGGTGGCATCCCAGACTTTGGAAAACCTGGCGGCGGTCTCCTGTGTTGTGCCCATGAGCGTATTTCGTCCCCTGATCGGGATGGACAAGCGGGAGATCATCGCTCAAGCGAGAAAAATAGATACCTATGAAACCAGCATCGAACCTGCGCCGGATTGTTGTTCCGTTTTTATGCCTTCAAGGCCAGCGACTAAAAGTCGCATAGACAGATTGGAAAGGGATGAATCTAAGTTTCAATGGGAGGATCTGATGCAGGAAGCAATGGACGACATTGAAGTGATTGATCTGGATTCAGAGGACAGCGATTAAAGCGGGATAACTTTTTTGTCTTCCGGTAAATGGGACAAAATTTCCTGGATGGTTTTATTTTCTGTGGGATGAATCAAATCCGGCGCTAGCTCAGCCAGGGGGGCCAGAACAAAAAGTCTTTTAATCATTTCAGGATGAGGAATTGCCAGCCGGTCATTTTTTATTACGCTTTTTCCGTATAACAGAATATCCAAATCAATTTTACGCGGTCCCCATTTTACATTTCGGATTCTCCCCATTTCGATTTCAATAGCTAACAATGCATCCAGCAAGGGAATGGCTTCCATTTCCGTGGAAATTTCAACCACAGCATTGACGAACCAGCTCTGATCCGTGGGGCCAATGGGCTCGGTTTCGTAAAATGAAGAACGGGCGATGACTTTTATCATGGCATGCTCTTCAAGCAGGGCGATGGATCGCTGGCAGTTCTTAAGCGGATATTCAATATTGGAGCCAATTCCTATATATGCCATATTGGACATGATGAGGATATCTTAGAGGCTAGGAGAAATATTTGAACTATCCTGCATTGGTAAAGCTAGAAAACAAACTTAACAGAAGATAGCCGGTTTTTTATTTCCTGCATGATTCGTGTTTCTTCAGACGAATCCTTAGCCGCGAAGGTAGCCGAAAAACGTACGTAGTTTCCCACATTGTCCCAGGGCACAGTGGAGATCATCATTTCTTTTATCAGGAACTGGGAGAAATCCTCAGCGGTCTTAAATTCTTCCCCTCCTTCAATTCCCGTGGGTGCTTTGACATAAAGAAAGAACGAACCACCCGGAAGCTTGGCGTTGAACCCGACTGAATTGAGAGCGCCCACCATGAGGGTCAATCGGCGACGATATTTTTCAAGAATTTCCCGTGTGATTTCTGGATGGTTGAGGGCATAAACTCCTGCTTTCTGAATCGCGGAAAACTGGCCCGAATCGACATTGTCCTTGATGTGTGCGAAACCTTTGACAATCAGATCATTGCCGACAATGAAAGCAATTCGCCATCCGGTCATGTTGTAGGCCTTTGACAGGGAATGAAACTCGACTCCCACTTCCATGGCTCCGGGAACGGATAGAAAGCTCAGTGGTTTCCCCGTGTAAGTGAGCGCGGCATAGGCGGCGTCCTGAATGACGATGATTTTGTTTTTCCTAGCAAATTCAACCACCTCTTCAAAGAATTCGCGAGTTGCTGTTGCCCCAGTGGGGTTGTTTGGATAGTTGAGGTACAGTATTTTTGTGCGGGCAAGGATATCCGCATCTATATTTTTAAGGTCCGGCAGGAAATTATTCTCTTCCAGTAACGGAAGATTCACGACTTCACCTCCCAGAAAACCAGCATGAGTTCCTATCACTGGATAGCCTGGAACTGTCATTAAAATAACATCGCCGGGGTCGATATAAACTGCCGGAATCATGGCCAAACCGGGCTTGGAGCCAATGGTATGATTGACGTTTTTATCCGGGTCCAGGCCATTGACCCCGAACACGTTTTTCATATAATTGACAGCGGCTGATTTGAATTCTTGGATGCCATTGTCTGTGTATCCCCGGTTTTCCGGTTTCGCCGCTTCTTCTTGCAAAACCTTGACAACGCCTGGATAGGCCATTTCGTCTGGTTCGCCGACGCCCATGTCGAATAACTCCTTGTCCGGGTTCGCTTCCAGTGCGGCGCGTTTTGCTCGTTTTATTTTTTCAAATTTATATATGGTCGTGTCTTTTCCAAATTGGTCCCCCCCCATTCGTTGTGCAAACAGGGATTGTATATAACTTTCATCGTCAGGCATTGTATTTTATTCTCCGGAGCTGGAAAAAGATGTGTGACAGGAAAATGTGTTTTATTTATAGAGTGGATGAATCTAGCTAAAAATCAGGTGGGTGTCAAGGATGGGCAGAATAAAGGGCAAACAAAATCATCCTTCGGTCTGCTCAGGGTCTTCTTCCATGACAGATTCTTCTTCGTCTTCATCCATCGTGACAAGGTTTGCGGTTTTCTGGGAGTATCTCAGGTATTTAATGATTTCCTTTATTTCCCCGTCCGAAAGCTTGTTTCGTTGTGAGGGCATTTTACCGCTCCCATCGATTACAGTTTGAAAAATATCTTCATCTGAATAATTTTTCTGGATAAAATCCGTATCAATGAGCTTTGGAGCCTTGGTCTGTTTTCCCATCGCATCTGATCCATGGCAATTGGAGCAAATTTTATGGAAATGTTTTTGCCCCAGTTGAAATTCCACCGGAACGTCTTTGGTTGGTTGTGGGGTGCAAGAGGCAATGAAAAGTATAATAAGAATGCTATGTATACGAAAAATCTGCATTATAAACACCCTTTATTTACGTTTAACCAAGTCCGTGATGCCGTCATAATTGCGGTCCAATTCCACTCTTAGCAAGTCTCCGGGAGAATCGAAATATTCCCACCGGTCTACCTTCCCATCGAAGTTGGTGTCAAATTCAATTTTCTCCGGTTTGGTGGATTTGGAAAAATATTGCCATTGGTCTTGTTTCCCGTCTCCATTTGAATCGAAGGCGGCGGAGTGAAGATTATTTTCGCTGTCAAAATATTCCCAGCGGTTTATTTTCCCATTATGTTTTATGTCATATTCGACCCGGATCAGCTTGGATTCATTATTAAAAAATTGAAAGATATCCATTTTTCCGTCCAAGTTGTCATCCACTTCAATTCGGTTCAAATTTTCATTTGCATCGTAAAACTCTTTCCTGTTTATCATCCCATTGAAGTTGGAATCTTTTTCAACGCGCTCTAATTTAAATGATTTTGTGTAAAATTGAAACTGATCTAAAACTCCATCAAAGTTTCTGTCCAATTTGACCATAGTGGGTTTATTATTTCCGTAATAAATATCCACCTGATCCAGTTTCCCATCCCCATTGGTGTCGTACTCAATTTTAATGGTCTTGCCGTCAGCAGACACTTCATGCCATTGATCCATTTTCCCATTGAAATCGCTGTCGACCTGAAGGATTTCGGCGTGGGTGGTCGTGGCCCAGAGCCCCATTGTCAGGAATAAAAATATTAATGTGACTTTTAAATTAGATTTCATGGCCCCTCCAGTATAAAGGATATTGGCAATTTGAACCTAAGAGTTTTTAATTTCAGGAGTTCGGGAATGGATGGATAAGGGCTGGCCGACCTCACCGCATCGAGAGCTGCTTCATCCAACAGTTTATGTTTCGATGGATTATTAATAGTGATATCCAACAGGTCTCCAGAAGTTCCCAAAGTGAAAGCGACCACGGGCTCCCCTTCGAATCCCCTTTTGCGTGCCATACGCGGGTAATATTTTGTCTGCGCTATTTTTGTCCTGACCTGAGATGAAAATGCCAATTTAATTTTCCCCATTTGATCCGCTGAGATTTCATTTGATTCCCCTGCGGAGATATTTTTTTTGGAAGCCGGGATTTCAATTGTATCGCCATTCCCTTTGTTACTTTTCTCGTTGATGGTCTCCTCGATGAACCCGGAGGGGATTGAAGCCAATTGCAAGGGGCTTGTTTTTTTCAACAACGGGATGGCATCTTGGGCAAAAATCGGGATAGCTCGTTGGATGGGGTTGGAAGTGTTGGAAGCAAAAATTCTGGGAGATCGCTCCCGGACTGCTAAAGCAGGAGCAGAATCAGCCAACAAAGCAAAATCTTTTACCCTTGTGGGTGCAGGTGAATTTTCCCGGTCAAGATGTTGAATGGTTTGGGAATGAATAAAAGGAACTGGCTTTTTAACTTCACTCTCGATGGTGCCATTGATTGCCCGTGTTGGTTGCAGATTAGAGAAATTATCATCCAGCCTGGCAGTGGGAAAAGCCTGGATTGGTTTAGTTTCTAGTCTTACAGAATTGATATCGGTATTTGGAGAAACGGTACGCCGGGTATGAGGTTTGTTGATCATAGCCACTTGCGCAAAATGCTTTCTTTCGCGAGCAGGGCGCGGTGATACGATTTCCGAAGTGCGGATGATCTGGTTTGCAGGGCTATGAATATTGACCACAGTGGTTTTTAAAAAGGAAACCGATGTCTGTCGTTCTGTGAATTTCGTAGATGAAGCGATGAGGTTGTTTTTTGCTCTCAGCGTGTGGAGCCTTTTTGGGCTTATGGGATGAAATTTTATTTCAGCAAATTTTTGTAAACTTGCTCTTGGATGGGAGGGGGGAGAATTCTGTTGAACCATTTTCATCGGTTGAAAATTTTGTTTAAAAAAATCAATCGATGATGGAATACTTTTAACCGCAAGGGACGGTTCAACGACTTTGGCGCTTTTCACGCGAGGAGTTTTTTTCCGAATTTCAGGAGTAATTGTTTTCGGTTGCGTCATTGATTGGGAAGAGGCGCTTTTATAAATTTCTTTTACCTCAGGCAACTTTTTCTGAACCGGAATTTCTGGTTGTTTCAAGATGGTTTTTATTTTGATTATTCTTTCTTTAACAAGGTCGGGAGCCGTACCCCAGGAGGGGAATGAAAAAATGCCAAGCAAATGCACGACTGCCGAAAAGGTGACGGTGTATTTGAGGATATTATTCTTGATATGTCTAAAAATCAATTTTGATTTCATAATTAAATAATAAAATGAAAGTTCGATTCTACTGAAAAATTACCACGTTCTATTGACAATTTCTTTTACCTTTTCCATGTCCACAGAATCGTGTACTAATTTTGCCAGACGGTTTAAATTTTGCTCACGAAAAGCCTTGTAATTAAAACTATCTTTTGGAAAAGGCAGATTTCTCAGAGTTCGGATGTGATCGAGGAAAGACTGTCTCACCTCCTCGTTATCGAGTAAGCCGTGAACATATGTTCCCACAAGAGTTCCCTTCTCGTTAGTGAGACCAAGGTGAAGCGGATGGTCTCCATTTATGCCTTCAAATAAAGGGATATATCTCGAATTGAACTTCGATTCTCCCATATGGATTTCATATCCTTCAATGGGCAGTCCCTGTGGAAATAACGGGCTGGCTAAAGTGGCTTGACTGACTTGCCGGGTATTTTTTAGCGTCAGCAAAGTGGTTTCTAAATCCAATAGACTGAGACCAGAAACTTCATTCAGCCGGCTTTCCATATTGTCCGGGTCGCGTACTATTTTCCCCAGTATTTGAAAACCCGCGCATATTCCTAAAATAATCGAACCCAATCGGAAGCATTCGGAAATGGCATTGGCGAGCCCCTGTTGCTTTATAAACTGCAAATCCTCCAGAGTATTTTTACTCCCGGGGAGAATTACAAGATCGGGGTTTCCCAATTGAGCCGGATTGGATACATAACGCACAGTCACAGACGGGTCCGCCGACAGGGGTGAAATATCGGTGAAGTTGGATATCCTGGGATACCAGATGACGGCGACATCCAGACTTCCAATTCCGCTGTACGCTGACGGATAAGCCTCGGTGGGAATCGCGTCTTCCTCATCGACAAACAGGTCGCGACAATAGGGAATGACCCCCAAAACCGGTTTGTGGACCATGTCCTCAAACTGACGCAATCCCGGAGTCAACAGGTCCAGATCGCCGCGAAATTTATTGACGATGAATCCCGCGACCCGGTCTTTTTCTTCTTGTTCTAAAAGGTCATAGGTTCCCTTCATCCAGGCAAACACTCCGCCCCGATCGATGTCGCCCACGATGATGACAGGCGCTTTGGCCATTTGGGCCATTG
>VAPK010435969.1_pt1 | contig 11795 bp, 13 predicted proteins | sample 3395031 | NCBI WGS metagenome assembly VAPK01 (sample SAMN08290443, study PRJNA428436) | hydrothermal vent metagenome | isolation source: Deep-sea hydrothermal vent chimney 1 | place: Pacific Ocean: Juan De Fuca Ridge | reverse complement strand
AAACGATAAGAACTAATTCGTTTACCACTTTTACTCAAAATAATAAGATCTCCGTTTTTAGCATCAATTGAAAATTGACCATCTACATCAGTTACTGTAGTTAGATTTTTTCCTTGTACGCGTATCTGTACTCCGCTTAACGGATGCCCGTCTTGATCGGTTATTCGATCAGAATAAATCTTATTGGGAGTCATTACTCGGTCTTGAATTTGAGCATAACTCCCAAAAGAAACCATCCCGAAAAGGAGAAGTAATAGCTTTAAATTTTTATACATTTTTTTGTGTTGATGGTGTAAAACTACATAATAAATTCAGGTAACAAAACTACATACCTCCAAAAACTGGCTTTTTATCCTCAAAAAGAACACCCACACATATTGAAAAGGAACGTTTACGCATTGAAACGTACTGTTTACTCATTTTTGATTTTTAACACCTTTAGTTCAAGCTACTTTTACCCTGAATTTAAAAACTAAAATAGAATGAGAACATTAAAATTAATTGCACTAGTTATTTTAAGTATTGTTGTTTTTCAAAGCAATAAAAAAAGCATGAAGACTGACTATCGTCTAATTCAAAATCAAGATAAGGTATTAGAGGAACCTTCTTTGGGTAAAAACACTATCAAAGTAGCCTTGTTATTAGACACAAGTAATTCTATGGATGGTTTAATCAATCAAGCCAAAGCACAATTATGGGAAATTGTAAATGAGCTTTCATATGCAAAATGTGGCAATGAAAATCCTGATTTAGAAATTGCATTGTATGAGTATGGTAATGATAATTTGTCCTCAAAAGAAGGTTATATAAGGCAAGTAATTGGTTTTAGTTCTGATTTGGATGAGATTTCAGAAGAGCTATTTGCATTAAAAACGAATGGAGGTAATGAATTTTGTGGTGAAGTGATCTTGACTTCTTTAAAGCAATTGGATTGGGGAAAGAATAAAAACAATTTAAAATTGCTGTTTATTGCAGGAAACGAACCTTTTACACAAGGAAAAATTGATTATAAAGATGCGGCTACACAAGCCAATGAGCAAGACGTTACCATCAATACTATTTTTTGTGGAAATTATGATAATGGTATTTCAGGAAAATGGCAAGATGGAGCTAGATTGACAAAAGGTGATTATATGACGATTGATCATAATGAGAAAATTGTTCATATAGCTTCTCCCTATGATGAAATCATCATTAAATTGAATAGCGAGTTGAATGATACCTATATTTTTTACGGAACTAGAGGAAGAAGTAAGATGAGACTGCAAGCTGTTCAAGATTCAAATGCCAATGAATTGGATGAAGTGGTAGAAGTAAAAAGAGCGGTTAGTAAAAGTTCTAGAATTTATAAAAACACTACGTGGGATTTGGTGGATGCAGAAAAAGAAGAAGGTTTTAGCTATAGTAAAATAGATAAAAAAACATTACCAAAAGCGTTACAAGAAAAATCACCAGTTGAATTAGAGGTTTATGTTACTAAGAAAAGTAAAAGGCGAAAAGAAATTCAAGAAAAAATTAGGACTTTGAATGTGAAAAGAAACAAGTATGTAGCAGAGCAAAGTAAGGGTGAGAGTAATGGTTTAGAAGGCGTGATGATTAAAGCAATTAAGAAACAAGCAAAAGCGAAAAATTATGTGTGGTAAAATAAAACAAATAGTAATTATTGCATTTTTAGGAGTGCTATTATTTTCTTGTAAGAAATCTAAAAGAGACACAAGTAATATTGAGCATTTTGTTGCTAAAAATGATGTAAATGACATGTTGGATAAAAATGATGAGAGTCTGGAGTTCATTGCAGATTTACCTATAAAAATTGACAGTACTTCAAACCATATTGTTTTTCATGTTAATGAATTAAAAGATGAGCAAAACGATAAAAAACGATATGGTTCAAGAAAGAATTATAGTGCCAATTATTTAAAAAATTTAATTTTTCAACATATTAAAACTGAAGAAATAAATGTGTTGACGGCTCATAAAATTAATATTGTTTCTTACGAGCAACTGTATAATGCAAAAAATGAATCTGATAAAGTGATACTTTATCAGATAATAGATAACTTTCCTGAAGATAAAGAAACTTTAACTTTAACAAGCTTGTATTTAAGTACTGAAGACGGTAAAGGTTTTAAGAAAATATCTTTAAATAACCATGATTTAAGTGGTTGGAAGTATTTTCCTGAAATGCGGAAAATATTTTTTAAAACTGTAGAGGATAGTGATAAAAATAATCAGTTAAATAATTTAGACAAGCACTATATGTATTCCGTTTCTATAGATGATTTTAAAAGCACAGAGCTTTTAAAAGAAGAGTTTAAAATGATAAGTCATTAAATCAAATAGGTTACTTTTGTGGAAACAAATAGAACATGTCAAGAATAACTATAGAAAACACGAATACGCCTACAATTATTAAGTTTGTAGCAGATTCAATCTTAACAGAAGGGAGTTTTGAATACAGCAATATTGAAGAAGTTGATAATTCAACGTTGATTCAGCAGTTATTTCATTTGCCTTTTGTAAAAAAGGTATTTGTAACCGCAAATTTTCTAGCAATTGAGCGGTATAATATTGTTGAGTGGTCTGATGTGCAAGAAGAACTGAAAACTATTATAGAAAATTATTTGAATGCAAATGGTAATTTATTTACACAGGTAGAGCAGAAGAAAGTCATTGTAGAAGTGTATGGAGAAAGTACGCCAAACCCTTCAGTAATGAAATTTGTAACTAACAAATTATTGACTTCTCAAAATATTGAAGTTACTTTAAAAGAAGAGGCAGAAGAAGTGCCAATTGCCAAAGGTTTGTTTGATTTATCCTTTGTTAAAGAAGTTTTTATTTCTGAAAATTATGTATCCATTACAAAAACAGCAACGGTTGAATGGTTTGAAATCACTACTGAATTACGTGATTATTTAAGAGATTATATCAGAGCATCAAAACCTATAGTAACTGAAAATTTCACTCCCAAAGTAAATACTATTATAGAGGCTGAGCCTGTTTCTATAGAGAGTTTAGATGATATTTCTAAAGAAATTATAGCTATTTTAGATGAGTATATTAAACCCGCAGTTACTTCAGACGGTGGTAATATCATGTTTCAATCTTATGATGCAAGTAGTAAAATTGTAAATGTGGTTCTACAAGGAGCTTGTAGTGGTTGCCCATCATCTACGATTACTCTTAAAAACGGAATTGAAGCGACCTTAAAACAGCTATTGCCCAATAAAATAGAAGAAGTTGTTGCGATTAACGGATGATTTTTTAGGTAATATTATGTATATTTACATATTATAATTTATTAACTTAAAACAAAATATATTATGGCAGTAATGAAAGTTATTGAAGTGTTGGCTAGTTCTGATAAAAGTTGGGAAGAAGCTACTCGTAAAGCAGTTAAACATGCTGGGAAAAGTATTAAACAAATTAAATCTGCATTTGTACAATCTCAAAGTGTTGTAGTGAATGGTGATGATGTTGCAGAATTTAGAGTAAATGTAAAAATCACTTTTGAAGTAAGATAGAAAATTACTCAAATAAAAAAGCATCTTGAATAATTTTCAAGATGCTTTTTTTGTGCTGTTATTGATTTATAATAAATAGATGCTGAGAAAAATTATTCCCGCAATACACATATTTGTCAGTATTTTATAAAGATTCACTTTTTTAACAATGGTTAAATAGATAATATCTAGTAAAGCCAAAATAATGAGTGATGGCATTCCGAAAAACATGAACGGAAGTACAGAAGGGTTTCCGAGACAAGACCTTTGGTACGGGTCAATATATAAGAAACTATGTATTGCAAATAATAGAATGACTATAGCAACAAATAGTAGTCTTGTTTTTAGATGTTTAGTGTTGTTTACGTTCATACACCTTCACAATTTCAAATAACTCTAGTTATGTAAAGGCTGTAATACATAAATTGAACCATTTCCTTTTGTGATTTTTTTTGCTAATTTTTCATAAACCTCTTTTTCAGGATCATCAGGATTCCATTCTTTTCTTCCTAAATCAAAGTCAGTAAAATACTCTTCCCAAGTTTTATATTTTTCTTGAGCTAATTTTAAGGTTTCACTTAAAATAGGATAAACCTCTTCTTTAGTAACATATCCAGCAGCATAACCCATACAAAGGTTATTTGCTATTCTAGAAAAATCCCAAGCCTTGTATTTAGTATCTTGAGTTTTTAATTCGTCAATAGAACTTAGTAATGATTCTTTATCTGTGATATTCCAAGATTTTTTTAATACCTCACTAATACCTCGTCCATCAACTTTTTCAAAAGGGAACTCTAATAGTTGTTTGTAACCAGAAGCCCATTCAGATTCTGTTCTATATCCAGCATCATTTATCATTTTTTTAACTTCTTTGGTTCCGCCATACCCGTTAATAAAATAGATACCTCCTAGCATAAAGCTCTTTAATTGAGGGTCGTCAGCTGGCTTTCCACAAGATTGTGTGGTAAATAGTAGTATAAAGCTAATTGCTATTAAACTGATTGTTTTTAATTTTTTCATAATATTATTTTTTGAATAAATCCATTTGTTTTAATAGCTCTTCTACTGTTTTAGCCATAACTACACCTGGTAATTTTATTGGAGAGCCAATTTGTGCTAAGAAAGTACCTTTTACTTCACCTGTTTTGTAGGTAGTGAAACCAATTCTATACAAACCAGTTGTTAATGCTCCAACAGGATCGCCAACTTTACTTTTATAACGTAAAACTGAATTGTAAGAATTACCACTTGGTTGTTTGTGTAATTCACTACTGTCATCATTGCTAGCTAAGGTGTTCCATTTTGCAGTTTTTGCAGTGCTAATTTTATCTTTAGAAATGATATTTGACCTTTCTAAGGTGATGTAAGTGTCAAAATAATCTTCAGAAGAAGCGTTGTCATCATAACCTGCACCTTTAATAGCTTTTTTGACTTTCATTTTTCCTACAGGAGATATCATACGCAGTCCTAATTCAGGTGCAACAGCTGGTATCCAAACATAGATGTAATAAAACTTTTTTCCGTCTTTTACTTCATCTTCTGTGTCAACAGCAGCATAACCTAAATAGCTTACTACATCTGTATAAGGTACTTTTTTTGTCACTGGACCTATTTTTTTCTCAATAGAACTTCCGAATGATTTTAACTTTTGAGCAGTTGCTTTTCCTACAGAGAATAAGATGATAGCTGCTGTTAAACTGATTTTTAATAATTTCATTGTTTTTAAATTTAAGGTTAATAATTAATTGTTTATTGATATTTTTTTTCAGAAATAATTTTATCGTTTTTATATTCTATTTCTTTAGCAATTTTCCCGTTTAGTTTGTAATGTTTCCATAGACCTGTCTTCTCATCGTTGGCATACATTCCTTTACTTTCTACCGTTGCAGCTTCATTATATGTTTTAGCTATTCCGTTTTTCCTTCCATCAGCATAGGTGTAGGTCTCTTCTAACATATCATCTTCATTATATTGTTTCCATTCTCCTGATTTATAGCCAATCTTATATTGACCTTCAAGTGTAAGTTGTCCAGTTTCTGAATATTCTTGATACAAGCCATCTCGATATCCATCTTTTGAATCTGCTATTTCTTTTTTATTCCCATTAGGATAAAATTTTATTTCATTTTTCAAATAACTAGTTTCATATTTTTTTTCACTAAGAATAATTCCAGAAACATCATAATACTTACAAATACCGTGTAATTTATTATCTTTAAATGATTCTGTAACTGCTAATTTTCCGTTGGTATGGTAATCGTTTTTGGTATAGTCTTTAGAGTCTGAATATATCTTTTTCCAGATTAACCTACCCTCTTCTGTTTTCTGTGTCCAAGTGCCTGTAGGATTATCATTTTTATAATAAATTGTTTCTACTAATTTTGTTCCCATTACCCCATCTAATAATTTGGAAACCCATTTACCTTCTTTTAAATCATTTTTATAGATTTCTGTTTTTCTTAATTCCCCTTTCTTTGTGTAGGTCTTCCATTCACCTTCTTTTAATCCGTTTTTATAGTTTAAATCGTCACTTATTTTACCATTTTGAAAATATGAAATACTTTTTCCATCAGCTTTTCCTTCTTGATTGAAATTCATCTCCTGTTCAATGTTTCCAGAAAAATCAAAATCTTTCTTTGTACCAACCATCTTTCCGTTTTTAAACGTTACTTCGGTGTAAGCACCACTATTTTCAGCTAATTTATAGCTACCGTTTAAAAATTTATTATCTGATTTAAACAAGACTTCCTTACCGAAACGTTGTGTTTCAACATCACTCCACATTAGGTATGTTTCTTGAGCTATTGCTTTTACTGCGATTAAGTAGAATGCAATAATTATAATGTTTTTCATTGCTTTTTTGGTTTAAAATAATTGATAAGACAAAGCTAACTCCTATTAGGTTAGGTTTGAAAACTCAATTTATATTCGATAGGGTTGAATTTATATTCGTTAAGTTTAACTAGTTATTTGATAACAATGTAGAAGATCGCGTATTATTCATTTAATAAGCGAGATACAAATTCTTCTTTTCTACGTGTGGCAACTGGTATTTTTTCGCCAGATTTTAAGAAAATATATCCGTTTTTATCATATTTATCTACATAGTCCATGTTGACAATATACGATTGATGTGTTCTGATGAATTTTTTGACAGGTAGCTGTCCTTCAAACTCTTTGATGGGTTTAGATGCCATATATGATTTACCGTCAGACAAATAAAAACTAGTATAACCTTTGTCAGATTTACAGTAGATTAACGATTTAAAATCAATACCCTGATAACCTTCTTGCAATCGCAAAACAAGCTTGTCTTTTTGATTGTCAATCATCTGATTTTTAACAATTTGCAATTGTTCTTTTTGTACTGCAGGTTCTAAACTGATTGCTTTGTCTATAGCAGCTTCTAATTCGTCTATATCAACAGGCTTTAGAATATAATCTACCGCTCCGTTTTTAAGTGCCTGTAAGGCGTACTGTTCATAAGCAGTAATAAAAATAACTTTAAAGTTTAATTCTTCAGTTTGCTCTAAAAAATCAAAAGCATTACCATCAGTTAGATTGATGTCTAAAAAAATTAAATCAGGCTTACAAGCATTGGTTACACTTACAGCATCTTTAACTGATTCGCATTCGCCAATGATATCAATATTTTTATTTAAACTTTGAACCATTGATATTAGGCCTTTTCTAATATAAAGTTCATCTTCTACAATTAAGGTTTTAAGCATCTTGATCTATTTTATAAGGTAAGGTTAAATTTATTTGTGTGCCTTGTTCGTTAAATATGCTACGGTCTTGTAGTATAATTCCACATTCCACATTATATTCTTTTGAGAAAATTTTTAAACGTTCTGAAGTGATTGTTGTTGATAACGATTTTTTAGTTGTATTAGGTTTTATTTTTTTTGCATTCAATCCAACTCCGTTATCTTTTATTACACAATCTAACTTGTTTTGGTTGAACTTAATATCTATAGAAATTTCAGCATTTTCAAAATCTTTTTTAAAGCCATGTTCAATGGCATTTTCTATAAATGGTTGAATAAGCATAGGTGGAATAAGCAAACCTAGGTCTTCAATGTCTTCGTCTAAAGTAAGTGTGTATTTGAAAGTAGTTGAGCTTCTCATATTGTGTAAATCAACATAGTTTTGTATGGCTTTTAACTCCTCATCTATAGGTACTAATTTCTCTCTAGAGTTTTCTAAAATTAAGCGTAATAGTTTTGAAAATTTTGACAAATAACTCACTGCTTTTTTATCTTCCTTGTTTAGAATCATGCCTTGTAAAACAGAAAGAGAGTTGAAAATAAAATGAGGTGTCATTTGTGAACGTAATAATTTCTGTTCTGTCAAGACTGTTTCATGTGCTGCTTTTATATTTCTATATTTAAAAAGGTAGAGTATAGATAGTAATGTCATAATAATAAAGAGTAAAATAATGGTACCCCATAATTTTTCTTTACGAGAGGTTTCTAACTTATTATTTAATGCAGTTTCTCTTTTATAAGAAGTTTTTAATGCTTGTATTTCTTCATTCAGTTTTTTATTAAAAATTTCTTCATTAGTCTCATTTACAAATTCTAAATAGATACTTGCATAAAAAGTGTTGCCGATGCCTTGGTAATATTCCTGAAGACTTTCATAGATTACTTTTTGAGAACGTAAAGGAGTTTTTTTTGTTATAGAATTTTCTGCTGAATCTAGGTATTTTAGAGCTTCTGTTGTATAGCCTTTTTTTAGTAGTAATTTAGCGATATTTGAGAACTCAATAACCGGATTATTATCACTGGTACTTGATTCTTTGATTGCTTTTTTATAATAAGAAATAGCTTCTTCGTCATTACCTAATCCTTCTAATATTAAAGCATAATTATTTTTAAATAGTGATAATTTTCTATATTTTTCAAGTGTAATTTTATTGTAAATATCAAATGCTTTTTGATATTCTTTATTTATGTTGTATAACATCCCCCATTTAAAACACAATTGTTGAAAAGAAACAGAATCTTGCTTTCTAAAAGCTTGACTTGCCTTTTCACAGAATTTGATACCTGATTTTATTTGATTTAAATCAATTAGGTTTTCAGCTTTTAAATTATAGGCAATTACCAAGTTGGTAGTGTCTTTTAACTTTAAACATTCATCTATCATTTCATTGGCATAGACCAAGCCGTTTGGGTATTGAACATTGCGTCCATAAGATTTGGTTAATAAATAATAGTCTCTTAATGTTAAACTACTTTTCTCATTTTTTTTATTTAAAATAGAAATGACCTCTTTATAATTTTTATCATCAAAAAGCTGCTCAACATCATTCTGACTTACTACTGTGAAGGTAGAACAGAACAGAAAGGAAAGGCATATTATGTATTTTATATACTTCATGTAATCTTTATAATTATTTTTTTAAGTTTAAAGAATCTATTTCATTGATTGTGGTTACAAAAGAACTGGTGGTTTTTTTATTTTGATGTGTCTCTAATAGAAAAACTAAGGTATCATTAGCTATAAGGTGTTTTCTTTTTTCTTTGAAAATTGAAATTATAGAGTCAGTGAATGAAAATCTTATTTGTTTTTCACCATCAAATTCATTTGACCGAATCCATTTCGGAGCACCACTGTTAATTAAAAATTTATTTTGATTACTAACATTATATTCATCACTATCTTGATTAAAGTAATCTATTTCTAATGAGTTTACTCCTTTTGGTAGTTTCTCAAGTATAATATAGTAAGTAAATTTTTCTCCTAAATTTTCCCATTTATTTGTTTCTGGCGGAATATTATTTTTAATGATACTGTCAAGTTTTTTATTTGGTGCGTCAAAACGTCTTACTAATTTATCAATAGATTCTTTGCCTGTTGCATTGCCTAAATAACTATCAAATTCTTGAGCTTGAAAGCGAGCAATCTCTTTCTGATAATTCCTTTTTCCTTGAATCCATACAGTAATTTTTCCTTCGGGAGCAATACCAATACTAAAATTGAAATTTCTCTTTAATTTTCCATAGTAATCTCTATCTTCTTGTTTTTTGTCTTTACAATTTTTAAAGATACTATCAATTATTTTATGAGGGAGTTTAAAAGTTCCTTTAAATATTTTACGTTCTCGCAATGACACCCAATGTACAAATAAACTATCAGGTAAAGTCATATACTCTATGTTAGAACTTGATGAATGTGAATCTCCCCAAAAACCAAAGTCATCTTTTGAAAACAATGAAGGTTGAGAATATTCTTCACCGTTTATAGTAATTAGTTTAGCGTTGAGATAAACAGGATGGTTTTCAGCAACACCGATACTTGCTGTGTAATATTCTCTTTTCCATGATTTACGTTTATAGAAAGTCCAGCTATTTAAACCTACAAGTATAAAAGTAATTGACAAAAAAATAGAAATAAGTTTGTGTTGCTTCATAATAATTGATTAATGATTCCACCCACTAGCATATGAAAAAAACATACTAGTTAGAATAAAGCTTAAAATAAAAAGCACAGAAAACATAATAGTTAATATTTTGAATAGTTTTTTTGTTGGAGATTTGTCAAAGTAGGTAATAAAACCTAATTGTATAGAAATCAAAAAGAGCAAAAAGACTGTATAATAGAACATATTATCTTCACTTACTTCTCCGAAATTAAAAAGGTAAATAGAGACTAATATAGTGTTAATTAGGGCTATAGTAAAAGCAAGTTTACCGTTGAGTTTGGGTGTGTTTTGCATCAAGTGTTATTTTGACATGACGAGAATCATAGTTTGAACTATAGATGTACCGAACAATAGAACTATAATCAATAGTAAAGACCAAAACCAAATAGGAGTTTTAGTATTTTTTTTAGCATTTTGAAAAGCTAATTTCAACTGTTCGTTCATTTCTTTTGGTGCAAGTGTTATTTTGCAATGATTACATTCTGACACGCCTTTTTTTCCTAAAGGGAAAAACGGAATCCAAAAAATATGAGCATATCTACCATAAACACTGATGGTGTGTTTTCTTTGTCCTTGACAATGTGAACAATGAATAGGGTTTGTTTCTTCACTGTGTAAGTGTTTCCCTCTTGAACCGTAAACTATCATAATGTTTGGTTTTATTTAATAATAACGAAAATAACCATTATTTATTAAAACCAATTCAGAGAATCAATATTCGTTGAAGGTTAACCTATATATGCATGAGTTTATCATTTATTTGAAACTCTGAATCTATTATTTTAATTTTTTTTACCTCTAGGGTAGGAACTTTTAAGAGTATGTTGTTTTAATAGTGTAAGTGAAACATAAAGTAAACTTTCTAAAAGTCACTAAAAAGAAACATTTGCAACAATAACAATCAACAATAACAAGAAAATTTCTAAATAAATTTAGAAAACAAAAATTACGTTAACCCAATTATTTAAGGCTTTCTGAATTCAGAAAGCCTTTTTTTGTTATCGTTAATTTTATGTCTAGTTACCCAATTAAAGCTTCCCAGTTTTGATAAGCTTTATTAATAAATAAGACTAAGAACACCAAACTCACTAGAAATTTTACCGTCGTTGAGAATAGAAAACCTAAGAAAGAACCAAAACTAGCCTTCAATGCTCTAGAGGTATCTTTACTGTCATGTGTCATTTCACCAATAAAGGCTCCCACAAAGGCTCCGATAATAAAACCAAATGGAATAGGGGAGAACAAACCTATAATTAATCCGATTGTTGTGCCAATTGCACCAGACTTACTACCTCCAAATTTTTTTGTTCCCATGGCAGGGATAATGTAGTCAAGTACCCATATCAATAAAGCAATACCGAATGTGATGCCTAAAAATGTCCAATCTTGTGGGATGGCTTTGGTTAAATGTAAGACCAATAAGCCTAACCATCCTGTAAATGGTCCTGGTAATATTGGTAAAAAAGAGCCTACCAAACCTAATCCCATTAGGCAGACTCCAAGTATTAATAAAAATATATCCATAATAGTTGTGTGTTTCTAATTATATAGCAATAAGCATGCTAAGAATCACTTTTATTATACAGTATTGAACTAAAAAATTAGTTTAAACTAAATATTTAGTTATATTTGCAGTATTGAACTAAAAAAATAGTTGATAAGATATGAAACAATTAACAAAAGCAGAAGAGCAAATCCTGCAAGTGGTATGGCAATTGAAAATAGGCACAGTAAAAGAGGTGATTTTACTATTGCCAGAGCCAAAGCCAGCATATAACACAGTTTCTACCATAGTGAGAATTTTAGAAGACAAGAAATTTGTTGATCATGAACCTTTCGGAAAAGGCTATAAGTATTTT
>VAPK010390102.1_pt1 | contig 11795 bp, 15 predicted proteins | sample 3395031 | NCBI WGS metagenome assembly VAPK01 (sample SAMN08290443, study PRJNA428436) | hydrothermal vent metagenome | isolation source: Deep-sea hydrothermal vent chimney 1 | place: Pacific Ocean: Juan De Fuca Ridge | reverse complement strand
GGACCCAGAATTAGAGTAAACTCGCTATTATTCACAACCCAGCGCCCGCAACAAGAGATTCTTTTTCCAGCTTACTCAATTGCTTTAATTCGTACTCACGCTTACAAGCTGCGGATCGGGTAATCATCATTTCTGTATAAACGAGTCTGACGGGGCGCCGAGTACGTGTATACTTCGCGCCTAAGGAGTCGTTCTGGTTATGTTCTTCAATACGACGTTCAACATTCTTGGCAACGCCAGTGTACAGCGTATTGTCATCACAACGAACGATATAAACAGACCAATTTTGCAAAAATACCTCTCTTAAGTTAATCCGCTACGCAGAAGAATCTCATAAGCTTCGCGTATTTCCCGAAATCGATTTGCATCTCCCCCTTTATCGGGATGAAATTCGCGCACTAGTCTACGATAACGTTGCTTTACAGCAGACAATTCGGCATCCGCTGGCAATTCGAGTATTTGCAAGGCCTGCACGCGTTTATCAACTGCTAAAAAACGCGCCCAAAAACCTGTCAATAATTTATCTATGTCCGACTCTACCGTCACATTAAAATTATCCCAGTCAAGATAATAATCACGCATCTTGGCTTCTGCACTTTGCGCTGGCAGACTTGAAAAATTTGTTTGTTGCAACGGTTGCAGACGAATTTCCAAAGGCGAAATAGATAAATATCGGCCCTCTTTTATAAAAATTTCTTGTATCTGATATAATGCATTCATCAACAGGAAATGTTTGCGAAAAAGTACCAAATTTGGATCAATATCATTGAATTGCATTGCTTCATTTTCTTGCAGAGCAACTAACAACGCATACTCACTCACCCCTGAAGGATGCGCTTCTATCGCCTCACGAACATTAATTAATATCGGGTTTACATGCATGTACAATATTTCAGTAGGCACCAACAACGCAGATTCGGAGCAACAATTAAACGCCTTAGGAAAGATTAGCGCAGTTAGTATTTATTTGCGATAAAAATTCGACGATCCCCATCGGCTACCCGCAACTCAAGCGCCCAACTTGGACAAATAACCTATTATTATTTAAATTGAGGGGTTTCTATTAATCCTGGATTCCTTTATTCTAACGAATTCTATGTTCTCGAAACTTCTCGAAACCTATGTTCTCGAAAAGGGAAAACAAAGTGCGAGACGATACAAAAAATGAACACATAAACCAGCTAAACAATGAAACGGGCAAGTTAACCTGGAAAGAACTTGAACCTCATTTCGCGCGAGGCGCGGTTATTAAGGTTGCTATCGAGCTGGATCTTGTTAACATTGCCACTACTTTTATACAAGACAATAAGGCACAGGTCGAGGCTTGGTTAGCAACGGGTCAGGTCACACGTGCAAACGAAGAAGATGCACGGCGTTGGGAACTTGCTGCAACTCTTTCTACTTCTACAAATAAAGACCAGCAGACATTCTGGGCAATCGTCACCGCACCCTGGATATTAGTACAAGAGATTGTCGAACAATAATCACTATTTTTTCTTCTTTTTTCTAAAGCACCTCTGAATAAACCGCTGATTAAGCCATGACAATACTGACCCTTAGCGATGTGTCTCTGGCATACGGCCATCATCCACTTTTAAAACAGGTCAATTTTCAGATAGAAACAGGTGAACGTGTCTGTCTGGTTGGCCGCAATGGCACCGGCAAATCTACGCTGTTTCGAGTAATTGAAAATTCGACACAAGCCGACGATGGCGATGTCTGGCGCAAAGATACTCTGCGTGTTTCACATCTACTCCAGCAAGTACCCCGGAATATATCAATTACTATTTATGAATTCGTCGCAGCCGGTTTAGGCGAGCTGGGTCAAATATTGGCTGAGTATCACAGCGTCGTACACCAGGCATCTCTCTCCAAAGAAAATCTAGATGCAGCATCTCTGGATAAAATGTCGAAATTACAGCAGCAAATCGAAGTGCTTGATGGCTGGAATATAGATCAGAGGATAGAAACAGTATTAAGTCGATTGTCATTACCGGCAGATAAACACGTTGTGGATTGCTCCGGCGGTGTGCGTCGACGCGTTATGCTCGCCCAAACGCTGGTAAGCGAACCCGATCTGTTGCTACTGGATGAACCAACCAACCACATGGATTTAACTGCAATTATGTGGCTGGAGGAATTTTTACTGGCATTTAAAGGTGCATTGATATTTATTACGCACGACCGCACTTTTCTAAAACACCTGGCAACCCGCATTATCGAACTTGATCGTGGCGTCCTTACCTCATACCCAGGCAATTACGACTATTATTTACAAAAAAAAGAAGAAGAACTTGAAATCGAAACCCGCGCTAACGCCAAATTTGATAAAAAGCTCGCTGAAGAGGAAACCTGGATTCGCAAAGGCATAAAAGCCAGACGCACGAGAAACGAAGGCCGGGTGAGAGCATTGCAAGCATTACGCAAGGAACGTAGCAAACGTATCGAACGACAAGGCAAAGTGAGTTTAAATATCGATACTGGGGATCTATCCGGTAAACGCGTCGTTGACCTGCGCCATGTTAACTTTAAATACGGCGATCAATGGATTGTAAAAGATTTTTCTACGCGCATCGTACGTGGAGATCGTATCGGTATTATTGGTCCAAATGGAAGCGGCAAAAGTACATTGCTAAAACTAATATTAAACGAAATTAAACCAGATTCTGGTCAGGTGATCACGGGCACAAAATTACAATTAGCTTATTTTGATCAGCAGCGAGAAATTCTCGACCCGGAAAAAACCGTCAGAGATAACATAAGCGATGGCAATGATTATATAGAAGTTAAAGGCCGATCTCGACACGTCATTGGTTACTTAAAAGATTTCCTGTTCCCGCCCGAGCGAATAGACTCACCCGTCAGGATATTATCAGGCGGCGAGCGAAATCGATTGTTGTTGGCAAGACTGTTCACTCAACCGGCAAACATGATGGTATTGGATGAACCCACAAACGACCTTGATGTTGACACACTGGAACTGCTTGAGGACTTATTAACCGAATATGATGGAACCATGCTACTGGTTAGTCACGACCGTGAATTTCTCGATAACGTTGTTACCAGCACACTGGTATTCGAAGGCGACGGCCAAATTGTGGAAAATGTAGGTGGCTACGAAGACTGGTTACGGCAGAAAAAAAATCGTATAGAAGAAAACAGGCAATCCAACAAAAGTGACCAACAACTCAACTCAAGCAAAGCTCATTCAGGCGGCAAATTACCCGCAAAAACTAAAAAGCAAAAACTGGCATATAAAGAGAGCAAAGAGTTGCAATCGCTGCCACGATTAATTGAGAACTTAGAAGCAGAAATACGACAATTTGAGCAGCGTGTTGGTGAAAATAAGTTTTATAAACAAGAAAAAGACACAATTACGATAACATTAAATAAGCTTGAAGAGCTGCGCGGCGAATTGCAACAGGCTTATGCTCGTTGGGAGCTTCTCGATTCTATTTAAGAAATCTCTGATTAAAGAAACCTCTGATTAAATCTGGGAGAGTGGCTACCCATTCTGTAAAAAGAATACTATTTCAACAACATATGAATCCCCAATACCAGTAGCAATCCTGCAAATATCTTTTTTAATGTACTAGCTGGCAATCGGTGAGCCAGGCGCGCACCAACCGGGGCAAACAGCACGCTTGTGATTATCACACCCAGTAACGCGGGTAAATAAATAAACCCAAAGCTAAAATCAGGTAATCCGATATTACGCCAGCCGCTAAAGACAAAACCCGATGCACCTGCAATCGCTAGCGGCAAACCACATGCGCTTGATGTCGCAACTGCATTGCGCATCGTCACATTACACCACAGCAGAAAAGGAACAATCATCGCCCCACCACCAACACCGACAATACTGGACACCACACCCGTAATTCCACCGACAGCCAACAAACCTTTAGCTTGCGGAAGTTGCCTAGTTGGTTTAGGCCGAAAATTCATCGCCATTTGGACCGCGACTACCAACTCAAATAAAGCAAAAAATATATTTAAAACCTGGGTAGACAGTAGTTTTGCAAAGAAAGCGCCAAACAATGCACCAAGCACGATTCCTGGCAGCAGTGTTGTAAACACCGGCCATAGTACGGCGCCATGCCGATTGTGTGCATGCACTGAAGATAATGAGGAAAATATAATTGTCGCCAATGAAGTGCCAATTGCCAGATGCATGATTAACTCAGGATTAAACCCTTGTTTCTGAAAAACAAAGGCCAACACCGGTACAATAATTAATCCACCACCGACTCCGAGCAACCCCGCCACTAAACCCGCAAACACGCCTAACAGTAAAAATGTAACGATTGACTCAATTATCACGCCCTACTCTCAATAAAATATTTTTAACTTTCCCATGCAGCTGATAAAAACCGATGAACACCCTTTGCCTTCACACAAGCCGTGCGCCTAGGTGCCACGACCACAACAGCTTATGACTTACATGCACTGAATCAAATATTAAGACAAACCCGGGATGGTTAGATTTATGTTTGTGGATAGCACATACTACAGGTTGACCTTGAAGCAAACAGCTAATTCTGCTCCAGTTTATTCGCACATTCAATACACAATAAAGCAGATGGATCGAGCTCAAGGCGTTTAATTTTTATTTCTTCTTCACACTTAACACAATAACCGTACTCATTATTTTCCATTCGTTTGAGTGCGACAGTGATTTTCTGTAATTCAATTTGTCGGCGTCGTTTAACTTCCTGCGACATCGCCTGACCTTGAAGCGCATCCATTCTTGAAACACGCCCTAACCGTGATTGATCCAACTCAACTGTCTGCGTTGCCTCGTCCCCGATCTTATCAAGGTCGTGAATCTCTTGTTGTTTATGCAACAAAATCTTTTTAAATTTGTTAAGTGCCTTTTTATCCAAACCTTATTTATCCAAACTTACTTTATCCAAAATAATGATCCAGGACAGCTTCCAATATGTTTTCGCCGCCTCGTTCTTCATCTTGATAATCACCGACAATAGATCGTTTCAATTTTTCTGGTTCTTTGCTATTGCATCTATATTTTCTGGAATAACCGTACCAGGTACATACTTATTGCCCCATTTAGCCATTGCGCTTATGACCGGCCGTAGATCCATACCCTTATCTGTAAGCATATAAGTATAACGCACTGGTTTTTCCTGATATTGAATACGCCCGATGATTTCCTCGCGTTGCAGCCGTTTGAGTCGTTCTGCCAGTATGTTGGTTGGTATCCGTTCTGGTGAGTGCTGAATTTCCTTGTAGGTTTTTGCCCCCGTCAGTAAGTCTCTGACAACCAGCAACGTCCACTTGTCACCCAATACATCGAGTAAATTCGCCACCGGGCAAGGAGATCGTTTAAATTTGGGCATCTACAAGCTCTTGTTTTATATTGATATATAACTATCGGATAGTAACTTGCAAATAAAAAGTTATTCGACTAAACTTGGGGTCACTTTCGTTTTTAAAGTTACTGGTAGTCCATCATTACAAAAATATATTTATGCAATTAATTCTCACATGTATGCATGTCTAGTTTGCATTGTTAAAAAATAAAATACGAGCATTAAACACAGTTTATCAAGAGGTAAAAATGAAAATAAAACTCTACTACATGCCGCAAACACGTGCTGACCGAGTACGCTGGATCTTGGAAGAACTGGGTTTATCTTACGAATTGAAATACATAGACCTTTTTGCAGGCGAAGGCGAGACACCTGAATATAAAAAAATACAGCCGCATGGCAGCCTACCCGCCATCGAGATTGATGGCCATGTGATGTTTGAATCCTGCGCAATTTGTCATTGGTTAACCGATCAATTCCCGGAAAAAGGCCTGGCGCCAAAATTGAACAGCGCCGCAAGACAGCAGTATGAGCAGTGGGTATTTTACTTGCCGGCGATGATGGAACCCCCCATGTGGGAAAATTTTTTACATTCACGCTTGCTCCCGGAAGACAAACGTATTCCCGACGTGATTCCATGGAATATCGCCCGCTATCAAGAAATTGTCCATGTGCTTAACGATGCACTCACTGGAAAAGAATACCTGGTTGATAACAAGTTCAGTACCGCTGACCTGTTAGTCGGCGGCGCATTGAATAATTCGAAAGAATATATTGAAGAATTTCCAACGCTACTCAATTATGCGCAACGTTTAACCAAGCGTGATGCCTATAAAAAAGCGATGGTGAACTAATCTACGTTAGTAATATTTTTACTTCTTTAAACGCAGCATCGCGCAAAGGTAAGAGCGCCTTATACTCATCGCAAGTAAATGTGTTTTTAGCTGCCTCATATGAAGGGTACTCAACTATAAGTACAAAATCTGGTTTTTCACCTTGCCCCAAATTTTCTTTAACCATATATTTATTTAATACAACACCGCCATGGGCTTCCCCATTCGCGGCTGATCGTTTTGAGTACTCCTGAAACTCAGGGGAATTCATACCACCTTCCCCAAGAACACCTTCTAATATTGCTATGCAAGTTGCCATTTAAACCCTCCTTTAGGCTTGATCAAAATTTCTACCTGGTTTTCGATAAATACCTAATTCGCGCTACACTACAATCCCCACCAAATTCATCCGCAAGATTACCCAATGCCTTACCAAGCACATACTTCATCATTACAGGCATAAAGTAATTTTTGATTCACCGTAATTCTCCTTTTTTAGAAAACGGCGAATTTAAATCAAACTTCAATTGAGGATATTAAACTATTTATCACATGTTCACGCTCTGCACGTGAGGTTTTCGTTTTACTGTAAACCCTTAGTCCGTATAAAAAAATAATTAAATGCTTAGCAAGCGATTGAATATTGATATCAGTGCGTATTTGTTTTTTTATTTTAGCTTCAGACAAGACGTTTTCGATTAATATTTGCAACTCTTTAAACATGGCGGATACTTTAGCGATAATATCCTGATCATCCGGCGGAAGTTCCAATAGCGTATTCACGAGTAGGCAGCCCGCCTGTTGCTTGTCACAATGATCATCGAGTATATCACCAAAGAATTTGCGCAATTTTTCAATAGGCGGTTTTTTTCCTTCAAGCAGTGAAAAGCGGCGTTCTTTCAAATCAGCAAAATAGTGTTCGAGGGACTGCTCGAATAAACCTCGTTTACTTTTAAATTCTGCATAAATACTGCCCCTTTGCAGACCTGTCGCTTCTGTCAAATCTGAAATCGAAGCACCATTATATCCCTTTCGCCAAAAGACTTTCATTGCATCGGTTAATACCGTAGTTCGCTCATAACTGTAGGGTCTTGCCACACTAATCTCCTATTTGCGCTATTTAAGGCTAATAAAATTTGAACGAAAGGTCAATAATTATAGTTGACCTTTCGTTCAATTAAATGCTAGATTATTATTGACCGATCATTCAATTATTAGTTTAAACAGCAGCGGAGAGAAAAATGAAGCCATTTAGCGCAATCGACACGGAAAAAGCGAATTCAAAATTGCAACAGCAATTTCAACACGTACAAACTACTTTCGGCGGTATTCCCAACCTAATGAAAATGTTTGCCAACGCGCCCGATGCAATGGAGGCGTTTACTCAGTTTTATGCAAACCTCACTCAAGGTAGCTTTAGCCAAAAAGACATTGAACAAATAGCCATACCCGTTTCAGCCAGCAACGGTTGTGAATATTGTGTTGCAGTCCATTTTTTTATTGGTGCACATTTGGGCGTCGAACGTGCGGAGTTAGTACGCAATTTAGAGGGCGCCTCTTCAGATCAAAAAATGACGGTCCTTCTACAGTTTGCAAAAGAGCTTGTTGAAAAAAAGGGACCAGTTTCTAATTCAATACAAAAAAAACTGGCTGAACACAAAATAGACCACGCGCAACAAATTGAAATCCTGTGCATCGTCTATGCGTTTTCTTTATTGAACCGCCTCAAACATCTAACACAGCCCGAGTTGGATTTCCCACCTGTTACAGAATTTAATTTTTCTACCTAGTACTCCGTCAAGGTGATTATATATGCAAACTATCGCCCTTGACGTCTATGGCACAATCATAGACCTAAGTGGAATTCTGGTTCCACTTAGTAAAATGGTAGGTAAAAAAGCCACTGCATTGTCGATTCTTTGGCGATCGAAACAATTGGAATACATTTTCCGCAGAGGATTAATGGAGAACTATGTTAGATTTGGTCAAATTACACATGAGGCACTGCAATACGCATTGACGTCACTGAACATTTCATTGTCGGCAGCTATGCAACAAGAGCTATTGGCAGCATATAGTACCTTACCCTCGTTCCCAGATGCGGCGCCAGGATTACACATGCTGAAAGAAGCGGGATGTAGTGTATTCGCTTTTTCAAATGGCGATCGTTACGACATCTTGCAGGTGCTTACAAATGCCAACCTGATAAACTTTTTTGACGGCATTATAAGCGTAGAAAATGTGAAAACATTTAAGCCATCGCCAAAGGTATACCAATATTTCGAAAAAAAGACCAAATATCAATCCAATGAGATCACACTGATTTCAAGCAATCCCTTTGACTTGATAGGTGCTACACATGTTGGTTGGACCACAATCTGGATAAAAAGACAAAAGAAGCTGGTTTTCGATCCCTGGCAAATTAAACCAGCTCACACAACGATTGATTTATTAAACGCGTCAAACCACGTTATTAAATAGCTTCATAAACCGTATCAGACCTTCCCATTACGATTAGAACAAGCCCTGCCAATGCCTCAGCCGATGCAAGGGAAATCGGCTGAAACATTTTATTAGAAATACTCTTAATATAAACGTATATATACCCACGGCGTCTGAGATTTAGGCTTAATTCTCAAAGTGACTGGCTTCGTTGGAATGCTCCATTCTCACCGTATCCATATCTATAAACCCACCGTAAGCTTTGGTTGCAGGGTCTTTCATAAACTTCGCTTCAGCCGCTTTAGCCGCAGCAGTATCCCGCCAAAAAGCCAGATCAGCCCAGGTCTCGCCATCTTGTAATAACAATAATTTCCTCATCAAAAACCCGTCTTCGTTCGCTAAGAAATTCGTATCCAACTCATCGGAACATTTTCTAAACTCATCGACGTTAACGCCATTTTTTAACTTAAAAGTAACGTACTCGACACACAAACTATTATCAAACTTCATCTTTCTCTCCTTTTCAAGTTACCCTATATTAGTAGAGGGTACGGTCGTCATTATACCGCGCCCCCCCTGACAACATGGTGTCAGCAGTGATTGGTAGTTACGGTAGTTACTTAAGTCTTAACACTTGTATTGTTAACTCTGGGGGGGGGGGGGAAGTTACGAAACCACAATGTGATAGTTACATTAACAAATCTGCTTCGATGCGATGATAAACACTCGCTGAATTAATGAGCGAATTAGCGGTGAGCGTTGGCACACCATAAACTTCTGCCGTTACTGCAAAGTCTTTTGTGATTTTCTCAAGTAACAGATCAAAATCGCCATCGCCAGACAATAAAATAATCGTATCGACTTCGCTGGCTGATTCCATAATATCGATTGTTATGCCCACATCCCAATCCCCTTTGGCAGAGCCATCACTGCGTTGAATATAGGGCTTGAGTTTTACCGCAAAACCTATTTGGCCCAGGGCATTCTGAAATTTAAGCTGTTTATCGTCACCACGATGAATGGCATAAGCCGTTGCGGCGACAATCTCGCCTTGAGTACTTATACGTTGCCAAAGTGTTTTGTAATTAAACTGGCGACCATAAGCTTGGCGTGTAGTGTAATAAATGTTTTGCACATCGACAAAAATAGCTATTTTCTTCACATTCAAGCCCATAGATTATTTTATTAAGTTAAAAAACTGGCGTACCCTCAATATTCAGATTTTTGGTCGAGCCGGAGGCGGCACGCTCAACCCATTCTCGTTCGGCCCGATTAAAGAGCATTTCTTCACGATCCAAAGCAAAGAAATTCACTTCCTTAGTTTATTAGATAAGTACCTTGCGCCAGTGACTTCAACTGCCACCTATCTTAAAGTCACCGCCCTTAAGCAGCACATTCCAATAGAATTTAGGTAGTACGTATTTCTTCAAGTAATACATGCTGCGGCGCTCTTTGCCCTGATCAAACGAAAAGGTTTCCTTGGGCAACAGGTTGTAGTCAAACTCAGCCAATATCAGTTTTCCATATCCAGTGATCAATGGACAGGCGGCATAACCATCATACGCGGCTTTACCCTCCTGACCATTCATGGCTGTTACAAGATTACTCACCAGAACGGACACCTGACTGCGTATGGCCGCGGTTGTTTTTGAGTTTGGTGTGTTGGTGCAGTCACCCAGACCAAAAATATTGGCATATTTTTTGTGCCTCAAGGAATGCATATCCACATCCAGCCAGCCAGCGGAATCACTAAGCGGACTTTCCTTAACAAAGTCCGGTGCACTCATGGGTGGAGTGATGTGAATCATGTCGTATTTGATGGTCTGCCGTTCTCCGTCCGTTAGATTTTCAAAAACAGCTTCTCTCTTCTCCGGGTGCAGCTCAATCAGATTGCTCTGGTAATTCATATCCAGGCCCTTACGTGCGATGACTTTATTCAGCGCTGCGGCAAATTTCTTGACAGGAAATATGCCGGGCGCTGCTGAGAAAAATTTAATATCCGTTTTGTCACGTACTTTTGATTTTCTAAAGGCGTCGTCTGCAAGATACATGATCTTCTGCGCAGCCCCTGGACATTTGAATGGCGGTTTAGGTTGGGTAAAAATAGCGGTCCCACCCTGGAACGATGAAATCGTCTCCCAGGTGAGCGACGCCACATTATAGTCATAGATACTGACAATATCGTTTTTACCCAGGCTTTCCTTGAGGCCGGGAATCGCTTCCCAATCGATCTTGATACCCGGCGCCACCACCAGATAATCATAATTGATTTGTTTTTCATCAGCTGTAGTTAGAGAATTTTCTTCCGGGTTGATGGTCGCAACACTGTCCTTGATCCACTTAATACCAGTGGGAATGATCTTGCGCATGGGTCGCGCGGTTTTCGCCGCCTTGATTACGCCGCCACCGACGAATGTCCAACCCGGCTGATAATAGTGAGTATCGGCAGGTTCAATGATGGCAATATCAAAATCATCCTGTTCCTTCAACAGACAAGACGCCACTGCAATGCCACCCGAACCTCCACCAATTATTACAATTTGGTGCTTTGTAGTCTCTGTCATCTTGATCTCCATTTTATTATTTTGAGTAAAAACTCCGATCCAGGTAGGCCAGCTAGGACATGATGGGTTGTACTCCAAAAAAAGAAAAATAAATCACGCAACGAACATATCATGTTCAAATTCTTTGTTTGAAGCAATCACTTTAAGCACACTGTGTATAAACAATACGAAGAGAATGTGTGGAGGCAGTTCCTAAAAAATATATATCATGAAATAAAAAAATATTGAGTAAAAAATCGACAAGAAAAAACACCTAATCGCAGAGATTTTGACCTAAGTCCGACAGGTCCGAGAAAAGCATCCTATCTATGGATGAAATACCGCACTTTATGATTTGTAGTAACAGTGGAAGATAATTAAAAAAGATCAACCGAACCAATTTTATTGACGGGTTCCAAGCGTCCCATTTCTAGTAGGAATTCATAGCTGTGCGTACAGTTGCGGCCATGATCCTTAGAATAATAAAGCGCCTTATCCGCATTTTCCAATACTGTCTGCGGGTAATCTGCTGCAGATATTTTAGCGTAACCAATACTTACTGTTACCGTTTTAACTAGAGGAAATTCGTACTCTTCAACTTTTTTACGAAAGCGTTCTAGTGTGAGGCATGCCATTTCTGCTGG
>VAPK010352745.1_pt1 | contig 11795 bp, 10 predicted proteins | sample 3395031 | NCBI WGS metagenome assembly VAPK01 (sample SAMN08290443, study PRJNA428436) | hydrothermal vent metagenome | isolation source: Deep-sea hydrothermal vent chimney 1 | place: Pacific Ocean: Juan De Fuca Ridge | reverse complement strand
TCAGCCATCATCGTGCTAGATCCAATTTTTTCAGGGCTGGCTTGGTGTTTCATCTTCGGTATCATTGCTTCAACATTATTCTCGCTAGTTGTGATTCCAGTGGCATATTTCCTGATTATGCGTAATAAGCCCAAATTGGCAGATATTGAGCTAGAGCAATAGGTGTTCCCCATTTATTAATAGTTCCCACTCCACATCACATTCATTAAATTAGTGGATATTTTGGAGGATCTATGGAATCAATACATTGCATTAGAGACTGTGAGCAACAGATTTTTCTAGGATAATAGGATGATCGAGCTGGCAGAAGAAGAAATGATGCCTGAATCACTCAGGTTTACAATTAATGATGCAGAACTACTCATCCCATAGTAACCCGCTCTTTCAGATCTGATTTTTCAGTCTTTTTCATCACAAAACAAGTTCAATTATTTTCTGCCTTATATTTTCCTGATTACCCATGAGCTTCCGCTATTTTGAAAAATGCAACCACACAGCCCGTCATTCCTGCATTCTCTTAGCAGGAATCTATTTTTTGCATGAATAGATCCCCGATAAAAGACCTCGGGGATGACGGTGTGCAAGGTGTCACCGTTTTTCTCATCTATAAGGCGGAGACTCATGGGTAATCAGGTATATTTTTGTTCAGCAATCTGTTTGGAATGAATAAGCTGGCTATGAGGAACAAGCAGTAAATTTGCAATTTTATGCAGATAAGCTTCCTCATACTTGTCCACGATATCAATTTGGTAGGCAATGTCCCATAGTGCCTGGATTAAATGCTGTTTACTCTGATCATCATAATTTTCTTTTAGTAAATGAGTATACGGGAAAAGTGAGGTTAGTTTTTCATCTGCCTGCTCAGCCTTGCTTTCCAAAATAGCTGCCGCTTCCTTAGTCAGATGAAAATAGCTGAATAATTCCTCAATAATTATCTCACGATCTTTAGGGTCACAATCAGTTCGGGCTTGAGTCAATTCAAACATAACTATCGCTGCAGCTAATTGAATTGCATTTTTATTTTCTTCTGCTTCTTGGGCACTGGATTTTACTTTAAGATGTTTTTCGAAAAATTCTATAATACTTTTAGACATAATTAGGTTTATTAAAGGTTAAAAAAATCTATTTTTCTTCTGGGTAGTATTTTTCAATATTTTCAGCCCGTTACCAATAATATCGAGCATCTTTTCCAAGTTCCTGTTCAATTTCCAGCAATCGATTGTATTTTACAATGCGTTCACCTCGACTTGCAGAACCTGTCTTTAGATGGCCGCCATCCATTGCAACAGCAAAATCAGCCAGGAATGAATCTTCAGTCTCTCCTGAACGATGCGAGATAAAATACCGCCAGCCGGCATTACGGCATAGTCGCACTGCATCAATCGTTTCAGAGACAGTGCCAATCTGATTCAATTTAATCAATGCAGAATTTGCTGTGCCTTCATTTATGCCTCGCTGGATATATTGGGTGTTAGTGACAAAAATATCATCGCCGACGACTTCGATTCTTTCTCCAAGCTGTCTGGTGAATTCCCTAAATCCATCCCAATCACCTTCAGCCAACGGGTCTTCCCAAAGAATAATGGGATATTTTGACAGCCATTGTTCAGCTAATGCTATGAGGTCATTGCTCTGCATATCGCCGCCTTTAGACCATTTGAGGTTGTATGAGCCTTTCATATTTAGAGCAAATGAATTGGCTGCACTGTCAAGTGCAATTGCAATGTCTTCGCCGGGTTTATAGCCAGCTTTTTCAATAGCCTGAATAATTACTTCAATCGCTTCCTCATTGCTTCCAAGATTAGGGGCAAAGCCGCCTTCATCACCTACACTGGTTGCTAGTCCACGTTCTTTAAGTATTCCTTTCAGCACATGAAAGGTTTCTGCTACAAAACGAAGCCCTTCCCTAAATGTGGGTGCTCCCAATGGAACGGCCATGAACTCTTGAATATCGACGTTATTATCCGCGTGTTCACCGCCATTAAGAATATTCAGACAAGGAACTGGCAACCTTTTAGACCCAGTGCCACCCAAGTACTGATACAGCGGTATATTAGCCGAAATGGCAGCAGCTCTGGCAACCGCCATAGAAACGCCGAGAATCGCGTTGGCACCCAAATTAGCTTTGTTTGGCGTCCCGTCGAGATCAATCATGGTGCGATCAATTAAGGATTGCTGAAACACATTCATACCGACCAATGCTTCACTTATTTTATTATTGACATTAGATACCGCATTAAGCACACCTTTACCGCCATACCGGTTTAAATCGCCGTCACGCAATTCAATGGCTTCATTCTGTCCTGTGCTTGCACCCGAAGGTACAGAGGCTACGGCCGTTGTTTCATCACTGAGTTTTACGAATACACGTACTGTAGGATTGCCACGTGAGTCGAGTATTTCCATTGCGTTTACAGCGGATATAACAGTTGTTTTCATTTTCTTTCTCTTTCTCTAAAATAAATAGATAAACCTAGAAAAATCAAGGCTGATTGATAGCAACAAAATACCTGGCAAACCGAAATAATTAATGTTGAGTACGAGTCACTTTATTTAACCTAAATAAATCAGTTGATCGCTAAGTTAGGCTGTAACTTGTTAAATAATATGTTTAAGTCAGTTTTTCAACTCTCATCATTTAGCTGAGTATTTTCCGCTTCACGGTTTTGTGAAAAATCTGGACGAAACTACGGCAGAATAGCTCTCAATAAGGACTATGGCCATTATTTTCGAGCTATTCTTTGCCTTTGAAGCACATGGATGTGCTAAATGTCGAAAATGCAGGAGCTATTTTCCACTTCGCCCAGATTTCCCACAAAATCCGTGCTCAACTGATTTTTTTAGGTTTAAGGAGTACTATCCTTCCTTGACCTGGGCAAGAATTTCATTGAGCAGTTTCTTTCTCTCCTTCAACATTTCTCGAAAAACGGAATTGTCAGTGTCGACAATTTCCATTCTCAGATCAGAGAGGTAGGAAACTAGTGTTTGTTCCAGGGTTTCCGCTTGTTCTGGAGTAAGATTCAGTGTTTTCATGATTTATATACCTCTATTAAATATTTTGTAGCTACAATAAAAATGGAACAAGTAATAAGGCCATCAAACTAAGAACCTTGCGCATGGGGTTAATAGCCGGACCGGCCGTGTCCTTGCATGGATCTCCAACGGTATCGCCGGTGATGGCGGCCTGGTGTGCAAGCGAGCCTTTGCCACCCAGATTCCCACTTTCAATGTATTTCTTGGCATTATCCCAAGCTGCGCCACCTGTGCAGAGAAAGAAAGCTAAAATCATTCCAGAACTCACGGAGCCGATAAGTATCCCGCCGATCATCAGTGCGGCACAGCCCTTAGGGGCTAACGGCACCAAAACAAATGTCACTGCCAAGGGTACTAGAACAGGCAGTAAACCGGGTACAATCATATCTCTAATGGACGCGCGAACGAGCATACTGACTGCTTTAGAATAGTCTGGTTTGCGCTGACCCGTGAGGATCTCCGGATGTTCCTGAAATTGGCGACGCACCTCAGCAACAAGACGTGAAGCACTATTACCTACTGCATCAAAGGTAAGGCCGCTGAATACGAAAGGCAACAGCGAGCCGACGAATAACCCGGCCAATATATACGGGTCATCGAGGGTGAAGTGCAGAGTGCTCATTTTCGCCCCAAATTCCAGTTTAAAGGCGACAAACAGGACTAATGCCGCCATTCCAGCCGAGCCAATGGCAAAAATCTTGGTGATTGCCTTGGTGGTGTTGCCAACGGCATCCAGTTTATCAGTGACATCCCTGACTTCATTCTCAAGACCAGCCATCTCGACTATCCCCCCCGCATTGTCAGTCACAGGTCCGAATGCATCGATAGAAATAACCACAGGCATCAGTGCCAATAAAGCCACGGCAGCAATTGCAATACCATAGACGCCGCTCAGCATGTAGGAAGTAATAATGCCGACAGCAATAACGAGTGTAGGGACAACTGTGGATTTCATACCAACGGCCAGGCCGGTAATAATGTTAGTGGCATGACCAGATTGCGAGGCCTGAGCGATACGGAGCGCAGGCGGATAGTTTGTACTGGTGTAATAACTGGTCGTAGCCACCATGCACAAGCCGACGGCTAACCCTACCAGAGAGGTATAAAATAGAGCTATCCCATTATAAGAAGCACTGTCAGGAATTAGATAGACGCTGACCAGGAAGAAGCCGCCAGCTGACGCGATTACACTCAGAATCACCACTGTGGTTAATGCCGCCAGTGGCCGAGTACCTCCAGCCCAATTCATCACCTGAGTACCCAGCAAACTAGCAAACATTGCCACAGCGCCAAGCGCTATTGGATATTGCTGTGCAAACAGGTCGCCCGGATGCGACCAGGCAGCTACCAACATAGCGGCTATCAAGGTAACCACATAACTCTCGAATACATCTGCGGCCATCCCGGCACAGTCGCCTACGTTATCGCCGACATTGTCAGCAATCACCGCTGGATTACGGGGGTCGTCCTCAGGAATACCCAGATCCAGCTTGCCAGCAAGATCAGCACCTACATCGGCAGCCTTGGTAAAAATACCACCGCCCAGGCGTGCAAAAATACTGATCAAAGATGCTCCGAAACCAAGTCCAAGCATGGGGCGAAGATCCATCCCTCCCCCATCCTTCAAAGTCCATATTAACAGATAAAAACCACACAAAGACACTAGCGCCAGGCTACCAACTAGAAATCCGGATACTGAGCCAGCTCGATAAGCAAGCTTCAAGGCTGGCGCTAGCCCCCGCTGTGCTGCAGCCGCGGTACGCACATTAGCACGCACGGAGATATTCATTCCTATGACACCAGAAAGACCAGAGCATAGCCCACCAATAAGAAAGCCCAGAGCAGTAAGCCATCCGAAATGAGGCGTAAACCAGAGAATAATAAAAATTATCGCAGCAACCAAACTGATAATGCTATATTGGACTTTCATAAAGGTGACAGCTCCTTCAAAAATCGCCAGATAGGGGGGCTGTAATTGTGGAGCGCCCATAGGCTGACGCACCACCCACCAGGCACAGCCAAGAGAATACAGAGTTCCTAGCAAGGCTGCGATGAGTCCTAAAGCGATAAATGTTGTCATTACTTTTCCTTATCGAATTAGTTATTTTCCATTGATGCTTCATATGAGCCAAGCATAGCCAGATGATTTAACTTTGCCCGTTTCAGTAATGCCTGTTGTGCCGCCAAGCTGTTCATGCTCTTACCTTGCCACGCTTGTAAGGCATTTTGCTGCAGAGCGCGACCATAGGAAATGCTCAAAAGCCAGGGAGTATTGCTGGCTTGTTGATTAATAGCATTCAGGTTAATGGTAGCTTCTTCCGGCTCTTGTCCACCCGAGAGAAAGTTGATACTAGGTACGGCGGCTGGTACTGTGCGACGTAATATTTTTAGGGTAGCACAGGCTACTTCTTCGGGTTCAGCGCGACGATTTTCCTTGCCTGGCAACACCATATTGGGTTTTAAAATCATCAACTCCAGAGCTACGTTATGGCGGTGCAGGGCATTAAATACGGCATGCTGTACTGCTTCAGTGACGGCGGCATGACGATCAATGTCATGCCCACCGTCCATCAGCACTTCAGGTTCTACAATCGGCACCAGGCCTTGTTCCTGACATACGGCAGCATAGCGAGCCAACATTTCGGCATTGACTTCAATACCGTGTTGAGTAGGTGCATGCTTATCGATGCTATAGACTTCCCGCCACTTGGCAAATCTTGCACCTTGCTGTTTGTAAACTCTCAAACGATCTGCCAGGCCGTCAAGTCCTTGGGTAATCAAGTCACCCGGTGACAGTGCCAGCGAAATTTTGCCCTTGTCGACCTTGATACCGGGTACAATTTTCTGTGTCCAGGCAACTTCTGGTATGGATTGATTTCCTCCCGTTTTTTGTTCCAATGTTTCTTCGAATAAAATGATACCACTGATGTAGTCGCCCAACCCAGGCGTTGTCACTAATAAACTGCGCCAGGCTTGGCGGTTTTTTTCAGTCGACTCAACATTGATAACTTTGAAACGTTTGGCTATGGTCGGTGAGCTTTCGTCGGCAGCAAGAACACCGCAACCTTTCTGTACCATATCATTAATAGTAGACTCAAGTTCAGTTTGATATTGCATGGCATTTCTCCTCTCTATATCAGCATGTCACTATTGACTGCCCAAATAAATCTTTTCCAGCGTTACACTATCAAATATTAGCAAAAAACGTACCAGTTATTTAACCGCTAAATTTCAGGGCATTTTTTTAGTATACTTCGCGCGTTCACGAATGCGGAATTTATAGCGAGTTGATTTTTGTTGATAGCAAGGCGCTGAAACAGGCGCATAGCAAGCTACGCAACTGTTTTAGCAACGCAGTCTATCGACAAAAATCGACCGATAGAAATCCGTATCCGTGACCGTGTGAAGTATATATATAATTTTACGGCCAATTTAGCCTATATTGATTGGTTTATCCGGCCATAATGGCCGTTACTTTCTACAATTGATCAATCTTCAACAACAAAACTATTTTTATGACAATTAACTGCATATAATTTCTTAATAGCCCACGGTGCAACAAAATTAGTCGCCAGCACAACAACCGTAATAATCGAAAAAATAGAGTCATTAATAACACCAAGAATTTTTCCAATACTGATAAAAATAAGCACCGCCTCGCCTCGCGGAATCATGCCCAGGCCGATGGCATAGCGATTAATATTTTGTTTGGTCACAAAACCTGCAATTGCCTTCCCGGATATGGCCGCAATTAATAGCACTATTGTCAACCAGATAACTTCTGAATTGGCAAAGTATTTTAGATTAACCTGCATACCGACAAAAACGAAAAAAACCGGTGCAAATATTTTTTCAAGCTGTACGATAAGATCTTTAATGAGGTTAGTTTTATCCTGCATATTATTTAGGATCATCCCCGACATAAAAGCACCGCTTATTATGCCTATGTCAAAAAAATCTGCCAGCCAGCTCACCAGTACCACCATCATAATAGGAACGAGTAGTCGGGTATGAGATTGATCAAAGCCATAAACGCTGGGAATATGTTTAACCAATTGTTTTCCAGCGATGATAATGCCCACAAAAATAAAGGCTGAATAAAAAAATAAAGTGACTGTTTCATATATGCTAAGTGTTTCTCCCAGCACGATATTGGTAATATAAGACAAAAAAAACATACCGAAAATATCATCAAGAAAAGCGGCATGGATAACCAGTTTTGCTTCTCGGCTTTGCCGCCTGTTTAAAGCCGAAAACATCCCGGTCGTTATGGCTGCGCTCGTTGTACAAAGCGTGGCGGCAATAAAAATATGTGCCGAAGCAGCTGCTTCCGGCAACAGCCAGAGACTGACAGCAAGCCCCAGAAAAAAAGAAACAAGGGTGCCTGTCACTGATACCAGGAATGCCAGAGGTTCTGCCGCTTCAATAATTTCTTCAACTTTTGCTTCCAGTCCCAGTTTAAATAATAATAAAAACACGCCAAAATTGGAAAACATCCATAAAGCAATGCCTAACAGGACAAGTGCTGGCGATTTGTTAGAGGTAAATACTTCAGACAACCTTTTAACAAATTCTTTGGTTTCAGAAATGTCAGAAGAATGTAAATGAGTAACTGTATCCGTTACAGACAAATTTGAAGTCCATATAGATTTAAATATTTCACCGGCATCACCCAAATGCATCACCATAAAAAATACTGGCGACCAGTCGAGCCAATACAATATATTACCGGCAATAACACCAATAAGAAGCTCACCCAGCACATTCGGCAAGCGATAATGTCTGGATAGAATATGTCCAACCAGAGCCAGGCTAATAATCAAACCAAATTCTAGAAGAATAAAGGAAAAGGGATCTATTGCCGAATATTGTTTGATCATATCCGCCGATAATTCGGCCGCTTCAGCGGGTGATGCAGTCAGTGCTATCAATAACGTAATGAGTAGCGTAACGGGTAAATGACGTTGTTTTTTTAAGCTTGAAAACATAATCTGGCCCTTTCGTTGATGAGTTTAAAATTGCACAAGTAATTTATCAGGATGCTGTAAATAACCCTGCAATGTCGTCAGGAACCGAGCCGAATCGGCTCCGGATACCACTCGGTGATCACAACTCAAGGTAAACAGACATTGCCCGCAACATTCTGCGCCAATCGCCAGAATGGCCGCTGCACCGAGTGGAACGAGGGCATCAAAGCTATGTACCACTGGGAATAATCCCAGATTTGATAGATAAAAGCTTGCACCTTCATAATCCTCCTGCACCAGTCGCTGCCGGTTTATTTTATCTTTCAGGATACGCCAATCTTCAGCCAATTCATCCACTGGCCGTTCCGCAGCATCACGCAGTACCGGAGTCAACAAGCCGCCCGCTACGTCCACGGCAATTCCGACATCCACACGTTCTCGATGCGCCATACCTTCCGGTGTATAAACGGCATTGAATTGCGGATTGGCTTTAATGGTCAAGGCACAGACATAGGCCAACAGTAGCGTGAGGGAAAGCTTATGCTGTTTTGCTGTTTTTTTGAGGGAGTAAAGGCTCAATGTGGCTGTTGTTCTGAAGGTAGGTGTCGACAATGTCGCAATCATGTTTCGTATCACTGCTTTCTGCATGAGCGTGAGTGGCTCTAAGCGATAAGGTGGACCCGCATCTAGGTTCAGCGTAGGCGATTGATGAGCGACGGCCAAAACCTCCTCGGCTTGAATATGTCCATCCTTGCCGGGAGTCACCGCTGCAAGATCGATCCCGAGTTTCATGGCCAGCGCTCGCGCATGAGGAGAAGCAATGCGTTTACCGGAAACTGGCAAGGTAATGTTGGGCGTTGAACTGTTTGTGTGAACGGGTCTATAGTGGCTGGGCACCACAGCTTGCGCAGAAGCTTTCGAAGTATCAGCAGGTTTTGAAACGGTTTCCTGTTGATTGGCAGAAGATACTGTCTCTTGAGTTTGCCCGGCCGTCATTGCAGGGGGCGTTTTTGCCGGCTCAGTAACGTTGCCTTTATCCTGTTCATCAACAATATAGCCAATCACCTGTCCAATCGGAATATCAGTATTGGCTGGAGCCAGCGGTTCTGCCAGATAACCTTCATGAAAAGCCTCTACCTCCATGATCGCTTTGTCTGATTCCATTTCGGCAATAACATCGCCTTTATTTATCTTGTCACCAACCTGTTTGAGCCAGCGAGCCAGTCTGCCGGAAGACATAGTATCGGATAATACGGGTAAGGTAATTTCATATTTCATAATTTATTCCTTGCAGCAATTCAGGTGGGCAGTCTAAAACTTTGCGCTGCCGCCACAATGTCATTAATTTGCGGAATACTGGCGACTTCCAGCTGCTGATTAAAGGGGGTTGGCATGTCAAGACCTGCCACGCGAATAGGTGGCTCATCCAGTGCGTAAAAACAGCGCTCAGTTAAATGAGCGACAATTTCGGCTCCGGCTCCTGCAAAGCCACAGTCCTCCTCAACAACCAGCAGGCGGTTGGTGCGTTCCAATGATTGCACGCAGGTATCCCAATCGATTGGGCTCAGACTGCGTAAGTCAATGACCTCGGCATCAATACCCTGTTTTGCCAGTTCTTCCGCCGCCTGTAAACACAGCAGCACATGCCGTGAATAGCTAATGAGAGTAAGATGTTTCCCTTTTCGCCTGATTAACGCGCGGTGCATTGGTAAACGTTCCATATTGGAGTCAATCAGCCCTTTAGTAAAATAGAGCAGTTCGTGTTCCAGCAAAATAATAGGGTCATTACTGCTTATCGCCTGACTCAATTGCCAATAAGCATCTTGCGGTGTAACGGGTACGGCAATCCGTAAGCCCGGTACGTTCATCAGAGTATGTTCCAGCCGCTGAGAATGCTGAGCGCCCAGTTGTTTGGCTACGCCACCCGGCATACGGACGACCAGCGGCATAGCATACTGACCGCCGGACATAAAAGGAATTTTGGCGGCCATATTAATAATCGCATCCAACGCCAGCAGAGCAAAATTAACCGTCATAACTTCAACGACGGGGCGCATCCCCACCATTGCCGCACCGACACCCAGGCCGGTAAAACTGTTTTCTGAAATCGGTGTGTCACGAACCCGGGCTTCACCGTATTTGGAATAAAGTCCTTCGGTCACACGATAGGTTCCGCCGAATAAACCGACGTCTTCGCCTAGCGTAAAAACGGATGAATCTTCCGACATCTCTATATCCAGCGCGCGATTCAAAGCCTGCCAGTACAATAATTCTTCGTGCATCATCTTTGCTCCTAAATCAGGGTTTCGCCACGTTGATTAAACTGTAAACAAGCCTGGCAATCTTCCATGGATGGCTGAGGGCTTTGCAAGGCAAATGCAACCGCCGCATCAATTTCCGTTTCGACATCTTTTTTGATTAATTCGAGATCATGTTCAGCCAGGTGTCCCTTCTGTTGCGCTTGTTCTGATAACAGCTCAATGCAGTCCGGACCAGCCGTGGCAATTTGCTCGGCCGTCGGATATTGGGATTCTACTTCACGTATAGCAATAGAAACAGGATCCTGGCTGGCAAAGGAATGGACTTCCACAGCTGGCCGATAGGTACCCGGGTCAGCCATGGAGTGACCGCGAAAACGGTAGGTTTCCAACTCCAGCAGACAAGGACCGCCACCGCTGCGAATCTGCTTCAACAGACGTTGTGTCGCTGCATGAACATTCAGTACATCCATGCCATTTATTTTTTCAGCGGGGATATTGTAGGCGGCAGCGCGTTTGTACACTTCAGTCACCGCAGAGTGACGATGAATTTCGGTACCAATTTGGTAATGATTATTTTCGCATACAAAGAGTACTGGCAAACGCCATAAAGCCGCCATATTGAGTGATTCGTGAAAGGTTCCCTGATTCACCGCGCCATCGCCAAAAAAACAGATCACAGCTTCGGGAAGATTACGCAATGCTATGGCGTACCCGACACCTATCGCGATCGGATACGTTTCACCGACAATGGCATACCCCCCCATAAAGCGGCGCTCTGCATCAAATAGATGCATGGAACCTCCCATGCCTTTACAGATGCCATCACTACGGCCGAATAATTCCGCCATTATGAGTTTAGAAGGGGTTCCCCGAACCAGCGCATGAACATGTTCGCGGTAGGTGGTCACAATATAATCGGAAGGTTCGGCGGCGTGAATAACGCCCACTGCCACCGCTTCTTCTCCAGGATAAAGATGCAAAAAACCGGCAAAACTGCCCTTGCTGTATTCTTCTGCCGCCCGCTCTTCAAAAGCACGGGCGCGCAGCATATCACGCAGCATGTTATGGCTCTGTTCACGTTCCATCAGAATTCTCTTGCTGTTCGGGTAAAAATTCATCCAATGCTTCTAAAAGTGAATTCATATACATGTAGGCTGGACCGCCATGCATGATAACAGCCATAAACCCGGCTTCGACAATTTCGTCCCGACTGGCTCCACGGTTAACTGCGCTTTTAACATGAGCGGCAATGCAGCGATCACACTGCGCGGCAACAGCCAGAGCCACGTTAATCAATTCCTTTTGATGTTGACTGATTGCAACGCCGGCATCGGTTTTATGCAGAAAATTTAAAAAGGATTTGGTCTCGCTCGGATATTGCTCCAGCAACCGTTTTCTTGTTGTGCCTGCCTGATCAAGTAACTCGCTCATTCTACCCATCTTGTTTTCCTCAATTATTTATTGCTTTACCCAGGCAACAGCATCCTGAAATTCTGTAGTTTCATAGGTCGTGACTTGCCCCTCCATGAAATAG
>VAPK010412316.1_pt1 | contig 11796 bp, 12 predicted proteins | sample 3395031 | NCBI WGS metagenome assembly VAPK01 (sample SAMN08290443, study PRJNA428436) | hydrothermal vent metagenome | isolation source: Deep-sea hydrothermal vent chimney 1 | place: Pacific Ocean: Juan De Fuca Ridge | reverse complement strand
TGTCATCAGTAGACTTGCTCTAATATTCTTATTGTTCATGGGTTCCTCCAGCCTTAATTAGATGAATTTCACGAATATTCGACTGCCACTTAAGCCTGCCACCGCCCTGCAAGGAAATGGAACGGATACGAACAGGCTTGGGGGTCAAACGCATCAAGTCTTCTCTGAACCAGAACCACTCTCCCCGTGGAATCCACTGGCCACTGCGTATGGATTCCTGGCTATTAGGCTTCAGGCTGTAAAAACGGCGAATATAGGCATCCCTGCCACAATGCGACCCACCCCTGGCATCGTCATAACATACAGAAATCGACAATGGCGAAATATTTCCCTTTTTTCCTAGCCCCGGTTCAGTCTGTTTGAGTATTTTTACTCGAGCCTGAAGTATCAACTGGGCTGAATCACGCACATTCACCTCCAGTTGCTGTTGCACACCCACGATGGTACCGCCTACTTTGCCGCGCAAAACAAGACCATCACGGCCAACTGACACTGTTCTCGCATGCTGTTTTGATTGACTGTTACCCTGAATCGGAGACCAACGCTGCATACCTTTACCTTGAGCAAATGCGCCATTAATGATCAGATCACCGGGCGCCTCCCAGGCCGGTAAAGAGTACGGACCAGGCTTGCCATACTCGATATTCGCCAACACCACTGGCGCACCGGGCACTTGCTCGGTAAGCATGATATTTTCCGGCCCCTGCAGATAGGTAACACCATGACCTATCTCATTGCGCGATTCAATCGGTGGCCAGGCCAGAAACAGGTCATGTGGAAAGCCCTCGTAACGGTTTGGAATCCTGTCCGATGCCTCGACCACAATATAGAGCAGGGTTCCGTTGCTATCGGGTGAAATAGAAAGATTCCAGCGCAACTCAACCTGATTGGCGGGTCCTCTGAGTATCGGGCCATACGGCAGATCAAATTGACGGGCTCCGGGGGTAAAAGGCCAGCGATCAAACAGCATCACCTTTACCTGTTTCCGCCAGTTGGCGGCATAACGAAAGCCCAATGTATATTGCCTACCTGGCAATGCACGTGTCAGATAGACAACATGAAAACCATTCCCAAAATAAAATCCGCGACTCAGAGGGGAACTGCGGTTAAAAGGCAAAATTCGATGATAATATTCCGATCCGGCTGGCAATTCGACAGCGCGTATAATCTCAACAGGTTTTTCAATATAGAGAGCAGGTGATGCTTGAGAGCTTCCAGCCAAAGTAACGCAACTAAAAACCACAAACCAAAGAGTAATTCTGAATTGGAGTTGAATCTGGCACACTTGATGTTAGCCTTTAGTTTTTACCATAGCGTTTAGCCAGCTTGGACACGGCCTGATCAATCAACGCTCGCAATGCCTTATCAATCCCCTCATTGCTGTTATTTGATACGCTGACATCGGCACCATGGGTATCGATACCTGCCATGGAACCCAAAAATGAACCAATGCCAGAAACCGACACCCCACCCTGCGTTACCTTTTTACGTACACTGACTGCATCGATAATGGCACCATTGCTGGCATCAAGGACACGAACATCCATGCCGATCTCGGCTTCCTTTTCACTACTTTCCACCCCTAAACCACCAAAAGTACCCGCCATCCCATTATTTTTTGAATTGGAATTGGCCTCAGTAATGGTGGCAACAAAAATATATTTAGCCCCCGTTAAGCGCTTTTCAGCTGCTCTTCCGGTAGTTCGACCCTGCTGGTTTAATTGTTTTTCCAGATAAACACTCTCATTCAATCGTTGGCGTTCAAGAACAACAAAGCGATGGGATTTAACAAGAGATGTAATGAACATATCAGTGGCCGAGGCCGGTGACACTTCACGCACCGTACTTTTCACTTGGTAAATAGTCACCAGTGGTTTTGAAGCCGAACCCGCTAAAGCATAAATCGGAAAAAATATCAGGATATAGCTAACCATCCTGGTCCATTTAAAGTTAATATTTTTTATCATTGCTATTCTCCGGATATTTATCTAATTTACTTTTTCTGACATCGAAAAGAGCTGATTCCATCCGATATACAACGATAGCCCCTTGGTGCCAGGCGTCGAACCGGTCCAAATCGTTGTTTACGATTCTTTGGGGAACGATAGGTGCAAATCATATAAGCACCATTTATTGAGGCATAACCAAGCTGCAACTTACGGCCACGATCATCTGCCTGCCAATGGGTGGGAAGCATATCCCCCTTAATCCCTAAAAATGCCCTGGGGCATTGAAAAGAAAGATGATCTTTCTTCAGTTTTCCATTTCCATTCCCTGACACACCTGTTGCACCTCGCCAAACAGGTTGTGTTGCCATGACAACAGCAGGAAAACTCACAACGGTAACAATAATCAGATTCCAAAGAATCGTTTTACGCCACTTGTTTAATCTTCTGCCGCTGTTCTTCATACAGGTAAAATTAGCGGTTAGTCTCGCTGTTATCAACCCCCCGATCGGGGACCCCATATTGACTCTTATCATTCTATTCTCCTGAAATCAGGCCTAACCTGATCGCTTCAATCACTGCCTCAGCACGACGAGACACATTAAGTTTCTGGTAAATAACCTTGGTATAACTCGAAACAGTGTTTGCAGTCAGCCCCATAAGCTCTGCCACCTCCGGCCTGCTATATCCTTTAGCTATTAACCGGAGCACTTCCTGTTCTCGTCCTGTTAACTGATGCGCACCCGGCTTTTTCTCCACCTTCTGTTCTGTAAAGTAACGTAAAATGCGCCTCGCTACACCGGGAGAAATAGGTGGTTGGCCATTAACGATATCCTTAAGCATCTCAATCTGGCTATCTCTTGATTGATCTTTAATTAGATAACCATTGGCACCCGCTCGTAAAGCCGAAAAAATATGATGGTCATCATCAAAAATCGTCGACATCACTATATAAGTTTCCTGATGCTGTAAAACCAGTTCCTCTACCAAGTCCAAACCACTGCCATCTGGCAGATTGATATCAACAATGGCCAGTGAAAAATGTTTGGAAGCGCACTTCTCGCGGGCTTCACTGAGCGTAACAGCACTCTCAGGAACGGCATCCGGGAAAGCCCTGAAAATATTTTCCATCCACCATTTTCTGGTATCGTTATGATCTTCAACAATTAAAATTGATTGCATAATAAATTATTTTCCTCCCCTGGTTTCATCAAGAGGCACAAGAAAATTAACAGTAAAAAACGTTTTATTAATTTGATAATCAAATTGGCCACCAATTTCCTCAATTCTTAACTGCATATTGTGCAGACCTTTACCTTTTTGTAATGTATCGGGGATCTGCTTGCCAATATTATTTTGAATCTTTACTCGAAAATACCCTTTATCGATATCCATCAAAACTGAAATCGCAGATGTTTCGGCATGCTTCAAAGCATTGGTCAACGATTCCTTAAAAGCCAAATTAATATTGTAATATTGTCTATTCGTAAACACCCCATGTTGCAAGTTATCTTTAACAGGCCAATGCAATTCAATATTAGCTGATTCACATCGTTCTCTTGCCAAAACACGCCAACGAGAAAAAGCCATTTCATAATCGACCGGTTCCTTCTCATCCATACTGTAAATAACTTCACGCAGAGCAGAAAGTGCCGAGCTAGCCAGATTCACCTCTTTCTCATTTCCGGACTGATGCACCAGTGTTAACAATTGTCCCCCCACCTCATCATGTAAATCTCGCATGATACGTTGCCGTTCCTCGTTCATACCACGAGTATAAGAAACAAGTTGCTGTTCTGTTCGACGAGCAATCTCCATTAACGATCTCACAATTTTGACATCATCCGGTAAAAACAGACGTCGGCCTTTCTCGGCATAGCGCAGTTCAAAGGCATCCTGAGCATGCATGGATGGTACGATCATTTTCTCACCATAATCCTTCAAACACACATCGTCTGATGCAGACACCCGTGATAAATGCATTGGATTAAAAGTTTCTTTTAATACATCTCCCCACCACTTTTCCGAATCATCAGCATCCCGATTTATCATACTCAGGACCAGAGCAGGCAGGAATTCTCCAATATCTCGGTGTGTGCTGGCAAATAAACGCCGCCAAATCCACTGTCGGGCTGGAAAATAGCCCCATCCGGTAAACAATATAGCTAGTGGTAGAGTATAGGGACCAACCTGAGGTAATAGCAGTCCAATGATTGCATCCATTGCAATAACCGCAAGACCGGCGATAAACCACAACCAGATTTTCAACCACCACCGTTCTATATCAAACAACCTATAACGAATCACACCAAATATGAAACCTATGTACATAATTAGCGCTGCTGCAAAACTCCAGGTTATCGGTAACAGGGAACGATTGACTAACATTCCAGGAATGAAATACAACGCCATGATAGCGGTAATACTGAAAAATACAGAGAAGAATACCCACTTCAGTGCAGCATGATCAACGGGTTTATCATGTGACTGAAACCACTGCGCCATCCCAAAGACTGTAGCTAATATAAACAGGACGACAATCGGAAAATAATAGCTGTGAACAGGCCATTCCAGCCATTGTCTCAACTCATTCACCCATATAATTAACACGAGAATGGCAAGAAAACGAGCCATTGGCCAGTTTTTTAACGAGCGCGGGTAATGCCAGAGCAGTCCCAGACCACTAGCCGCATAACTATATATACCCAAGTGGTTTAGTGCCGTAAAAAAATAAAATTGCTCCGGATTGATAGCCAATTCACGAGAAGTGTAGACTGCAGCACTTGATGCAGCAATGGCTAAACCAATACCGGAAAAGAACAACAACCTTGTCGGTAAAGAAACCATCTGCATGGAGTAAATGCCTGCACCTATCATCAAAGCGAAAAGTGCAACCAGATTAAGAACTAAATAACTAAATGAAAGGCTGGATAAGGGTCGCATTCTATCTGGCTGAACCCTGACTTCACGTCCATCATCAAGCCGTATATAAACAACAGGAGCCAGCATCGCCTGATACAGAGCCTGTTCACGCTTTTGCAGCTTCCTCCTTTCTGAGAACAAAGACAACATATCCGGATCTTCTATCAGAAGCTCATTATCAAGCGACATCCATGGAGTTCTTACTCCCCTTATAGACTGCAAGATATCGCCAGAAGCAATAATCGTTGCCGATGGCCCATCTGGATCAACTTTAGTAATCATAATTCCCTTAACATCGCTTTCAATAAAAGAAAGTCCCATCCAGGGTTGGTGAAGGCTATAAAAAAGTGAAACTCCGATTAAGATCGCACCAAACAATCCGGCAAGAACCAACACGTTGATCGGAGAATAGCCACGGCCAGCCAGCGAACTTAATCGCTTTTCCATATGTCCTTTCGCAGATTCAGACATGGCTTAAAAATAAACTGTCTTTTCAGCCAACTTTAAATATCGGATGACCTCTTTCAGGGTCAGGGTTTCGTCAGTCATTATTCCACTCAGTAAGGGGTACTTTTAAAGAATAAGGGAAAAATGGGCAATCAACAACCGATAAAACCGCTTTAGGTTAATAGAACCATGAATGACAAGTAACATAGGCAAATCAATTGTCAGCACCATTTTTCTTAAACTTTATAATACTTTTCCATTTGCAACCATAAACTGTAGTGGCATAGTTAATTTGGCCACCTAACAAGAGGTGATATCTTACACCTCGTAACATGATAGGTGGATAAATGGGTACGGCAACTCAAAGAAGAACGAAATGGGGGTTCATCACTGCCAAATGCTTTAACGCCTGACCAACGAAAAATAAAAGAACTCAAGAAAAAGATTAGACAAATTGAAGAGGAAAAAGAAATATTTAAAAGGCTACTGGGAATGTTACAAAGAATGTTCAACAAACGTGAAAAAGGTTACAAAGCCATGGGCTAAAAATCAGAAACTACACCCTATTTTATCTAACCTGCTCCCTGAATGTGCATTGCGAGAATTGATCGCCCAAGGCTTAAAACCCATATCGACAATAAGTTTCAGATTTTTTCTTATCTCAGTCAGGATTTGGCCAGCGCCTTGGTAGCCACACCAATGGAACCCAACGATGTACCGATGAGTGTACTACCCCCCTTGATGAAAATTATGTCAAAGCAAAAGCGATTAAATTCAAAGACAACAATCAAGAAAACAAGTTTTCCTTAGCAGGCATTCAAATAAAATTCTCCATGAAAGAAAAGAATGGCCGCTACAACTTGACTAAAAATGACGAGCTAGGTGACTGGATTATTAGAACCCCAAAAACCTACCTTTAAACGAATATACAACAATGTCCTTAGCAGCTTTAGCAGGCATTGATATTCCAGATGTAAAACTCACTGAACTGAACACGCTAGATAACCTGCCACAAATTAATCTACCCGATGAAAAACTGGCGTTTGCTATCAAACGTTTTGATCGTAAGCCTAAAAATAACACCATGACAAGAATTCATATGGAAGACTTTGCTCAAGTTTTAGTGAAGTACCCAATTGATAAATATAACTCCGCCAATTATGAACACGTTGGTAAGGTGATTTACGACTATTCTGGTGACGGACTCGCCGATGCCCAGCAATTTGCAAGACGACTACTGGTAAATATTTTACTTGCCAATGGCGATGCACATTTAAAAAATTGGAGCTTTTTATATCATGATCAGATTACACCAAGGTTATCTCCAGCACACGATATCGTAACCACCAGCGTTTATATGGATGGTGAAAAAAATCACTTCGAATCTAGGTAAAACTAAAGAGTGGTATTCAGTAACAATAGGTAATTTTAAGTCATGGGCTAATAAGTCAGACATCCCTTGGCGAGCAATCAAACCGCATATTGATGACACGATGGGAAAAACACGCTCATTGTGGCCTGAGGCATTAAAAGATTTACCTATGGATGAAGAGCAAAAAGAAAAACTCACAGCCCATTGGCTTAAACTACAAACTGATTTTTGGATAGAAACAACACAATAAATAAACCAAAGTTATATAGCAATTGGTTGGTTTGGTAAAAAGTTCAGAATTAGCCCTGAACTCTTTCACTCACTACCATGAAAAATATCATCGTATTTACGCTCAATAACCTCTACTTCTCCCTCTGTAAACTGATTGAACTCTTTATCCCGTGCACGTTTTGATAACTTGCCGCCATTTTGATTGAGAAAGCGAATAAGAAGATCAACCAGCTTATCCGGCATATCTATATAGTTTTTAATAAAATCGTTGAGAAGATCATATTTTTTAAGATAGTCCACTTCCTCCGGCAGCGTTTTATTGACTGTTTCTTCAACACACTCGAAAAAAAACTCAGCCTGTTTGGTTGCATCAAAATAACGATACAAATCAATCGTCTCATTCAAAACTTCAACATTATTTTTTTCAGTAGGCCGCCACTCAATCAGATCGAGCCTGGGCTTTGAATAATGTTCAAGCGTTTGCCTGTAATCATCAATGCGATCCAGAATAACGGAGGACACAGGAAAGACCAAACCTTTGGGAACAAACCCCTTTTCTGCCAGGACATGATGAAACAGATAGCGATGAACACGACCATTACCGTCTTCAAACGGATGAAGAAATACAAAACCAAAGGCAATCAGTGCAGCCATAAGCACTCCATCATAATCACTCTTACTAAGTAGCATGTATGTTTCGATCAAGCCAGACAGAAGACTTTCCAAATCCTCAGGCCGCGCCGAGATATGAACAGGCATAGGCATTCCGGTAGCACGATCATGATCACCAACAAAACCGCCTTCAACGCGCAAGCCAGGCATAACAAAACGATTATCCACAATGACAATCCGTTGCAGAGACTCCAACTCTTCAATGGTCAGTTTGCGTTGCCCTGCCTCACCAATAATTTTACCCCATCGCTCAATGCGATTATGTGGCGGCGTTTCCCCTTCTATGGTGTAGGATGCTTTTGAATCTTTTAGCAAAAGAAAAGCAGCCGCTCTACTCAATAGATCCGCGTGTGTTTTACCAATGTGGTCGATAGCAACCTGAGACAAATTCATACCAATAAAACGATCAAGTGTTTCTGTTCGCCTGATCAATGGACAGAATTCACGGCTACCGGGTAAATTATTGCGGACACGATGGCGTTTTGAATCACGAGCAGCCCCCGAATATTGAAGCGTGTCGTTGATAAGCGCAACAAAATTACCCTGCGCTGCATCCTCAATATCAAGTTCCTTGTTGCATAGCCACTCATACAAAAACCAGATCCTGCGACTGTAAGCACCGGTTGGTTCCGAGCGAATAATGTCGATAATAGCTTCCGGCTCAATCGAGACAAACAAGGCCTTGAGAACAGCCAGATCAATACCTTCATACTTAAGTGCAAATATCAGGTGGCCACGCAGACTATCATCAGGTTTGTGCCTTGGCGTAAAAATACGCCATCGCCCCTTTTCATACCGCTTATGTTTGGTTCCAATAACACATAGGTAATCAGGTGCAGGTACAGACAGCCCATGCCCTGAGATCAACGCCGCATATCCCGCAAGCGTTGATCCTTCTTCCAGAAGCTGAAATGCATGAAAAACAGTGCTAGAGCGCGAATTTTGATTATATTCCGGCATATTTACGAATTCCGGTTATTAATAAACACAGCCATAATTTCATGAAAAACGATTATTGTCCATGAATTTTGATTATATTCGGTACGTTTTATGAATAATAATTATATTAGAGTATCTTTGAACAGATATATAGGCTTTCTACCAGTTTTTTAAGTGTAATTTGTGATATTTGTAACCCGCAGGTTTACCTTTTATCTTAATAATAAACTATAAGTTTATTTGCAGCATGTATTTCAAACTAGGTGCAGGCTCAGAAAATATCTATGTTTCTGGTTCCCACGGTCTTCCGTGGGAACGAAGTAATGTCAAGGTTGTAATGCTTAACCTCCTTGGCCTGTGTTTTACCCTCTATAGCACCATGTTGAGTGGTCAGTCGGAAATTCCGACACACCACTTTTTCATCCAACTCTCCCTCTATAAAGATATTGGCAATGTGTTCTGTAATGGTGCTGCGGCCTTTATCAAATAATTGCGCCATTTGCGCCTATGTTAACCAAACAGTTTCATCTTCCATCGGTAAGGTCTCCGATGATATTAGTCATGCCCTCCATCCCCGCTCATTAGCATGTGCATAATCAATCGAATCAAGGTTTCTTTTTGTTTTGGATCAGACTCAGCCACCAGCAGTGTCAACGCAGCCAGCCCTGTGTCATTAATAACAGGCTCATCTTGTGCATTAAGCAAACGCCCATTACGACTGAGAAAATCAACAAACAAAAATGCACCGCTGCGTTTGTTACCATCAGAAAACGGATGATTTTTAACAATAAAATACAAAAGGTGCGCGGCTTTACTTTCAACGGATGGATAAGCAGGCTCACCAAAAACGCTTTGTTCAAGATTACCAAAAATACCCGCCAGTCCCTCGGCACGCGGTTTAGCAAATAAGTCAGTAGCTTCACCCCGAGCGATCAAGCCTTGTTTTAACTCTGCTAATAATTGCGTTGCCATTTCGTTGCTAATTAGCGTCCCGCCCACTTCACCATTAGGCTCATCCAGCAAACCTTCGTCATAGCGTTGTAGCCATAAAAATGTTTGCATATAACGGCTGACAATCTCAGTCAAACCACGCCCTGCATTCAGCGTTAAATCCGGTGATTTGGCGGTTTTTTCTATCAGCTTTAAGGCTTGCTGCAAGGCTTGAGCGTTTTGTTCAAAACGTTGCTGGTTTAGGCTATAGCCCTGAATTAACAGTTCTTTTAAACGTTGGGTAGCCCAGATGCGAAATTGGGTGCCTTTTTTAGAATTAACACGGTAACCAACCGAAATAATGGCATCCAGATTAAAATACTCAACCTGATAGGTTTTGCCATCTGCGGCAGTTGTTGCATTTTTTGCAACAACTGAATTTTTCTCCAATTCTTCTGTATCAAAAATATTTTTAAAATGGCGTGAAATCACCGACTTATCACGCCCAAACAGATCGGCTATCTGCTGCAAATTCAACCATAAGGTATCCCGCTCCAGCCGCACCTCTATTCGAGTTTCCCCATCGTCCGTCTGATAAATTTCTATTTAATCTAAAGTCTTATTATCCACTGTCCATTTCCTCCGTGAATGCCTTGTACTCGTTCATACAGGCTTTTCTAACGAGTGTCTAAAGTCAATCTCAATATGGGTTTCTATTCTTTCAACATAAGTTGAAAGCACAAACCAACCTTTATATTTTTTAATGATTGTTTTTAGCTTATCCATTACTTTTAATCCTCCCTAGCCCTCCCCTTGAAGGGGAGGGAATTATCTTTAAAAGTTTATTCGCTTAACTGATCGGCATTAGGCATTTGCCCCCCTTTTTTACCAGATAATTTGATCTCGCTAAGATATAATCGCTATTCATGCTTTAAATTTTCTGTGCTTTTATAAAACAAGAAAAACAAATAAACTTTATAGTTATTATATACTTATATAAAAAATACAAGTTAATGAAGAACAAAACTGAACAACACACCCCTATGATGCAGTGGTGTGGATGTGAATGTATTCAACAAGTTACATTCATAATTTTCAAAAACCTACAGTAAGACTTACATATTTTTTAACGTTATTTTCATCTTTTTTAGTTTTAATTTTCAACATACTCAAACTTTGATCTATTTCTTGCTGAGTATTTGTAAAGTTACATCATCGGATATTCCATTCTTTAGTCATTGACCACATTAATAGATCCAACTTTAGTTTATAAATTGTCGCCAGATTAAGTGATCGAAACAAAGAACTCTGCACTGATAATTTCAAATTTGAAATTAATAAACCAATACCCAAGTTTGAAAACTATAAAAATTTTTCACTAATTTCAGTAAACACCTCTGTTCACGATCCCATAATTCAAGAATATATCGACTCATAATATTAAGAAAAAATTCACATCGGCATCCAAAATCCTTCTTATATTTCTAAATACATTTAGATATTGAGAAGCTTAACGATCTTTTCCTGAAAACAAATAAAGCAACATATATATTGCTTTTGCTAAAATAGTTCATTATACACATAAAAGCCACTTATTTGTTGCTTTCACAACAAAAGGCAACTAATATATTTCTTATGTTAATAAAGCAATATATGCGTTTCCTATGAAATCATTACTTCAACAACTTAAAGAGCGCAGGCTAGCCCTAGGTCTAAAACAAAAGGACATGATGCTGCGTATTGGCGTATCGCGTCAGCAGTACCAGCAATTAGAATCCAAGGGAAACCCTAGGCTAAATACCCTTGAGCTCATCGCCAAAGGTCTCCAAAGCGAGTTGATGCTGATCCCTACAGAAAAGCTAAGCATTATAAAAGGCCTTTTAGAGAATGATGAATTTTCATCTTCACCGTTAAAAAACAAAGATGACAAACAGATCAAAGAAAATAGTCTCGCAAATGATCCGTGGAAGAATTTACTAGAGGACGATGAATGAGTGCCCATCATCAAACAAGTGAACAAATAAACGAAGTTATTGTTCTTAAATTGTCACTGCATGACAAGCTGGTAGGTTATTTGGCAGGTTTTCAAAACGGACGCAATGTTTTGAGCTTTGCAGATGAATTTAAAGATGATCCTGCACGCCCAACATTCAGCCTGATTACGCACCCAAATTTTCCTAATTCAAAAAAACTCATGTCAGAGCCATGGGCTAAAAATCAGAAACTACACCCTGTTTTATCTAACCTGCTCCCAGAAGGAGCATTACGAGAATTGATCGCCCAAGGTTTAAAAGCCCATATCGACAATGAGTTTCAGATTTTCTCTTATCTCGGCCA
>VAPK010008370.1_pt1 | contig 11799 bp, 6 predicted proteins | sample 3395031 | NCBI WGS metagenome assembly VAPK01 (sample SAMN08290443, study PRJNA428436) | hydrothermal vent metagenome | isolation source: Deep-sea hydrothermal vent chimney 1 | place: Pacific Ocean: Juan De Fuca Ridge | reverse complement strand
TAATTTTTAGATTGCGTATTATAATATTCAAAATCATCATTTTTACCTAGCTCTTTTGCGAATTGCCCCAATGCCCAATCGTCATAATAATGAGCTAGTGAGACTGCTACACTTTGTCTTTTTTCAAACCAATGCACTTTTTCTACAAATTCTTTTTCTCCGTGTTTTAAAGCGGGAAAATATCCATTTTCTCTATAAAAATCATCTAATTCAGTCTTAGCTCCATTTGCCCAAGGAATCATAGTTGCATCAGTTGCATTTTTTTTTGCTCCTTCATACGCTGTTTTAATATCGAAATTTTGAATGCCCTTACGGTATGCATCTAAAAAAACAATGGTAGAATGAAATCCATGCATTGCAGGATTGTCTTTATGAAGTAACGGAAATTGAGGCATCCACCCTCCTTGCTCATACATTCGCACATAAGATTGTAACATTTTTGCCTCCATTTTAGGGGCTAATATCATTCGTAAGGGATGTTGCGTTAAATAAGTATCCCAAACCCAATCATCAACATAAAAATCAGTGGTGTCTTTGTGAACAGCATGATCATATGCACTATAGTATAGACCATCTTCACTAATATTGACCATACGTTCATAATACCTGTACAGCGATGTGTAAAATACATTACGTTGTGCTTCTGTACCTCCCTTTACTTTGATTTTTCCTAATTTTTGATTCCAAGTAGTAGTCGCTTTTTTCTTTAAGTTTTCAAAATTCCATGCAGGGATCTCAGCATTAAGATTCTTTTTGGCCTGTTCTATACTTATATAAGAAATGGCATATTTAAACTCTATTATAGAAGGTGGATTCTCTGAAAAACTCGCCCAAGCATTTGCTTGTTCTCTACTTGTTTTTCTTCTTTTATTGACAATAGTTTCTTTGTTAAAAATGAAGTCAGTTTGAGTATTAAATTTTCCGTAAACATAGGCTTTCATACCTTCAAATTCTTCAATTCCGGTAATTGTATTTGCTTCCTCTTGTTTCCAAGAGCCTTTATTATTTATATTGAATTTTAATTTTTTTATCCCTTTTTCAGGGAAATAAAATTTGAAAAAACCTGCTTTTTTACCTGGAACAAATTCTGTTTTTATTTCAGAATCAATAAAATAAGTAGTATAATAATCAGGTTTTAGAATTTCTAGGTCATGATCCCAAGTTTGTTTTGCCAACCAAGTATCCTTCTCATTTTTTAATACACCCGGCAGTACACCAAAAAGTTCTCCACTGCGATGTGAAACCGTAGAAAGGGAAAAAAATGCAATTTGATCATCCAAATAATCCTTACGAACAGGACGCATACGTAGAGGTTGGTTGGGCAATTGTACATTGGGGTACATAGGATGCAATAAAAACCCAACCGCTCCAATATTTGGATTTACATGTTCTAAATTCGATTTTTTTTCTATTTTTGATAAATTATCCTTTTGAGAATCACACGCTAATAAGGATAGGGCTAATAAAGATGTAAGAATTATTTTTTTCATTGATATTATTTTTTGTGATACAATACATTTGCAGGAATTTCTTGTTTTTTAATCTCAGGTGCTTGCCAGGAAACTTTTAATCCATTTGTGCCTCCTTCTTGAAAGTATTTTACAGAAATTGGATGCAATCCTGCTTTTAAATGAATAGACTTATTAATTTCAATAACTGGATGCAAACCGTCGTTATTTAAAAATAGAATATCGTCAATATACAAACGTCCTCCGTCATTAGTCGCTAAGTATAAGGTGTATTCTCCATCTTTCAGAATGTTGATGTAGCCTTCAAAATCAAAAGAAAAAAATTGTTCTTTTTCTCGCAAATCAATGTTAAATTGAGGATGGATTCCTGTTTTTACTGGAGTAGCATTTAACATATCGTTTACGACTCTAAAAATACCATGTGCATATTTATACGAAAGTCCGGGGGATACTTGATTTAAATATACCTTTTCAATTTCACCAACTTTTTTAAGTTCTGCGGTTGATGATAAACTTTTTTGAGAACCTCTATAGGCATTCATATTAATAGTTGTGTTTTTGTTTACCGTAAATGGTTTTTTGTACAAGAACGATTTTTTAGTTGGCTCTGAACCATCTAGCGTATAGTAAATTTCAGATCCTTTGGTGTCACATGCTAATTTAACTTCTCTTTCGTTACTAAATACTCTTTCTGTATCTGTAATGTACGGTGTTGCTACAATTGGTTCTATATCCATTATCTGCGGATGTTCGCTGGCAACAGCCCATTGCTTATTTGGTTCAGAACCCATTTCTAAAACAAGATTTCCTCCTTTTATCAAGTCAGTATGTTTAAACCAGAATTTATCTAATGTTTTACCATTTAAAGTTGCCGACTGAATATACCTGTTTTTAGAAGATGAATTCTTTGCTTCAATCACAAACTCCTTCCCTTTATAATAATTCTGATCTAATTGTATCGTTATCTTCTCAAAGAGAGGACCAGATAATTCATAAACAGGTTCTACAGAAGCACCTCCATCCATTTGAAAAAGCCCCATGGCACTCATTACATAAAAAGAACCCATTTGCCCCTGATCTTCATCTCCATGGTATCCATCAATCGGATCAGTACCAAAATAATTATCTAAAACTTCACGCACCCAATATTGCGTAAGCCATGGTTTTTCTGAATAATTAAAAAGCCAAGGAGCTTCCATATTTGGCTGATTTCCAATATTCACATAGTCAGAAGTAAAAAACGGACGTGAATTTTCAAATCCATCTTCCAACCTTTTATTAAACTCATCTTTGCCCATTAGATCTATTAATCCTTTTAGGTCATGGGGAACAAACCAGCTAAATTGCCATGCATTGGATTCGACATAATCTTTAGAACCAAAACCAAAACTATACCCAGAATCTCCTGTGTCTTTTGCCATACTGAAATCTTCCAGCCAAGGTCCACCAGCGTATTTTGGTCTGATATATTTTGTAGCAGGGTCAAATACATTACGATAATTTTGTGACCGTTTCATAAAATAGTTATAGTCATCCATTTTCCCCAATGATTTTGCCATTTGTGCTACACACCAATCATCATAGGCATATTCTAGCGTATTAGAAACAGGACCTTCATTGGCAGGTATAAATCCATTTTTTATATATGTCTCTATATTTCGATTCCCTGCATATCCACCACATTCATGCGGTTGCCCCGGATTCATCTGAATTTCTTTCATGGCTTTAAATACTTTTTTTCCATCATAACCACGAATTCCTTTTTGCCAAACATTCACTATAAAAGGTATTTGATGTGCGGCTACCATAATGCTTGAATATTCCAATCCACCAGGGGCATCGTGTAACCAACCATCTTTATCATATAGTTCTAGTAAAGATTTTACCCATTTTTCAGATTTATCTGGACTTACCAAACTCCAAACTTGATTCAAGTTCCAAAAAGAACCCCAAAAAGCATCAGCACCATACACATTAAAATCAGTAGCGTCAACCTGTTGTATATTTTCACAGGCATCTACATATTTTCCATTCACATCACTATAAATGGTTTTAGAACTATAAGCACGGTATAGTCCGGTATAAAATTTTACTTTATCAGTTTCCTTTCCTCCTTCAACTTTTATTTTCCCTAATAACTCATTCCAAATTTTTCGGGCATTTTGATGAGCAGCATCAAAACTCCAATCAAACCCATCCATTTCGGTTGTTAGATTTAATCTTGCCTGTTCTATACTTACATACGATATAGCGGTTTGCATCAAAACTTCTTGGTTTTCTTGTACATCAAAATTTAAAAATGCTCCGATATCCATATCATCTGTTATGCTTATCTCGTTTGACTCTTGCGAAATTGTAGTTCCTTTCCAACTACCCATGTTGGTAAATGGTCTATTGAAACGAGCTACAAAATGTACGACATACTCATTCCATTCACCAGCTTCACGCATCACGTACCCTTCAATTTCGGTATTGCTTACTCTTTTAATACTCGCACTTACAATGGTTGAAGGTTCTTCTTCTGTAAATTTCAAATCAAATAATATTCGGGCATTATCTGTTTTAGGAAAAGTATATCGCTGAAAACCACCTCTTGTAGTTGCCGTTAATTCGACTTTAATATTGTAATCATCTAAAATAGTTGAATAATATCCGGCGGAAGCTTTGGTGTTTTTATTATCAATTCTAGATCGGTAGCCTGCATCAGGATTAACTACTGTTCCAACGGCTATTTTCAATTTTCCGGTAGTTGGCATAGTACTCATACTCGACATCATCCAAGAATGTACATGGCTAAACCCAGAGATGCTGTTGATTTTGTATTCATAGCCAGCACCTAAGGCATATTCTCCTTCATCTGTATTATCGGGACTTAGTTTTACCATCCCGAAAGGTAAACTAGGTCCAGGAAAAAGCATCCAGCGAGAACTTGAAGTTCCAAGTAGCGGGTTTACATAATCTGCTAATTCTTTTTTATTTGAATTTGAATTACAGTTTATTAATGTAATTCCTGCAAAAACCAAAATAACAATAGCTATTACAACTCTTTTACTGTTTTTCATTTTTAGTTTAAATTATTTTTTTGAGTTAATCAGTTAGTTGCTGTAAAATAGGCGTGTTTGCCATCAGGTGACATAGCCGCACCATGAATTCTTTCAATATCTTCTCCAATGATTTTCGCAACTTTAAAAATCAATGGCATCCATAATTTGGGCACATAAAAAAGCTAGTAACTCCAGTTTCTGCGACCTCATCAATATACGGATACAACATTTCGGGTGTCATAGGAGGCTTCTTGTAAATAAACATATTGGGTGCCAAGGTTTTTTTGCAAAAAACATGAGCTCCTGATTTCAACGCTTTTATTGTAAATTCTGCATGTGTCTCAGGAAAAGTGCAAATGGAAACAGCATCGGGCTTTATAGTATTTAAGGCGGTATCAAAATCATCAAACTGGGTAGGATTACCAACTTCTTCAGCGAGAATATTTCTTTTACCTGGATTTCTATCTGCCAATCCAACCAACTCAAACCCCTCCAATTTATAATATGCTCTTGCGTGTGAAGCACCCATATTGCCACAGCCTATAACAATTACTCTAATTTTTTTATTCATTTTTTTTTATATTTTACATCAAATTTTTTACAATGCAACGTTTTGCTTTCAATCGCTAGAGATTGTTGACTTCTATAACTATTATTTTTTGAGCGTCTTTGTATTAGCACTACTATTTATGATGAAATCTACTATTGGTGTCGGATCTTCAAGACCGTGTTCATGGCCCACTCCTGGCTTATGAATTACCTCAATTTGCCCGCCAAGTTTAGTATACAGTTGTTCTACAATAGCCGTATTTTCGGATACTGGAACATGAATATCGGCATCGCCTACAACATGTAGAAGTGGTATTTTTTCTTTTGCCAATGGCTCTAAGTGATCGATTGGATTACAATGAGCTTTTAAAGCCTCTTCCTCTGTCATATCGTAGGCCTTTAGTAAGTTCGCCCATTCTGCTGGATTGCTTTTTCCTTTAAGTTTTCCGGCCGGCCAACTTTTGATATCGCATACCGGAGCATCAGCATATATGCAAGAGACCTTTTTTGGATTCTTGGCAGCCCAGTTAAAGACAAACAGTCCACCGCGACTCGTTCCTTCAAGAGCCACCTTGCTGGAAAGATTATAATTCTCTGTAAGGTACTGGTAGAAACTGTCCCAAATTGCTACTGCAACAGGCGAACCAAAAAATCCGGGAAGATCTATATATGCCACATGGAATCCATTTTTTAAAAGTTCAATATCAACTTCTGGCGGATCATCAAAGAATCTCGCACGCCAAACCCATGGCCGTCCATCAGCTACTTTCTCAGGAACAACAACCAAAGCATCTCGTCCTTCAAACTTAAAATCGTACCTATCAAATCCATTCCATGTACTTTTAACTCCTGCAAATTTTGTTGTGAATGTATAGCGACCTGAATTGACATTGTAAATTGCTTTTCCTTTCTCCATTCGCAAGAATGTAACGCCTTCTACTTGATTCGCTGGTTTACCTCTCTCAGTAACACTCATTGCATCTTGGGTCGGCACAAAGACTGTAGCAGTTGTATTGACAGGTATCGTTATATCTAGATTGAACATTCCTTCTTCAAGATGCCAATTGCTTATAATTTTTCCGTGGATTGAATTAAAACTACCCTTGACCCAGGTTAAATCACCTACAATCTGGGGCTTAATGACAATCTTGTCAAAGCCTATTGCATTTGGTGCGGGTTGAATACCTGCCAATGCGGAATAGAACCATGCACTAACAGTACCAAACATAGAATGGTTATGGGAATAAGTATTGTCGCTATAATTCCAGTCTTCCCAAAATGTCGTTGCACCATTTTCTAGCATATAGCCCCAGCCAGGAAAAGTTTTCTGATTTACAATTTTATAAGCGACATCAACCCTGCCAATTTGAGTTAACACTTCGAGCAAATATTTAGTGCCAAAGATACCCGTTGACAAATGTCCTTTGTGATTAATCAAAATATCATCGATCAAAACATCAATGGCCGCTTGCCGTTCGTTCGTTGGAATTAAATCATAGTATAATGCAAAGACCTGTGCGGTCTGAGTATGCGTATCAATTTGACCAGTTCCGGGTTTTAGGAACTTCTTAATAAAAGCATTTTTAATTTTACCACTTAAGGTCGTATACTCCTTTGCATCTTCATGGTGTTCAAGAATTTCAGCTACCCTAGCTGCAATAATGGCATGATGGTAAAAGAGTGCGGTACTTATCACTTCTTTATTATTTTCCACCAAACTCAACCAATCTGCAAGTCCGACATGAATAATGAAGTCATCGGCTTGAGATTGTATAAATTCTATTGATCTACGCATGACCTTATACTGCTCTTCAAGAAGTTGCTGATCTCCGTAATACAGATAGAGTTTATCTAGTAAAAGTGGGTGAGCAAGGACGCCAGTCATAGCACCCGTGCCTACATTTTTACCTCCATCAAGTTTAGCAAAATCACCACCACCCGGATCAAAGCCTCCTATTTCATGCCCTGTCCATGGGGCTACCAAGGTTAATGCTCCATTGGGGCGAGCAGCATCAGCAAAGTCACGTACAGTTTTCGTATAAAAAGTTGCCATGTCGTAATTGTATAAATGAGTCTCAGCGGCAACAGAAATATCATCACCATAGGCAAATCGTTCTCTACCAGGACAATCAGACTGTACTCCCAAAAGATTACTAGGGAATGTCTGCTCGGCTACATGTTGGATATTATTGAATAAATCGTTTGAACTAGAGAATGATCCGGCTTTTTCGATCGCTGAATTGAGTCTTACCCCTTCAATATCTTCTAACTTCAGAGTTCCGGGATAACCGGTGACTTCGATATAACGAAACGCATGGAAGGTGAACCGTGGCGTATAAATTTCCTCACCTTTTCCTTTAAGAATATAGGTGTCCATTTGTTCTGCAACGTCTGGAGCTCCTGACCCACCTCTACCTGGTGATTTGATTTGCCCACTAACCGAAGTCATCACATTCAATGTTCCGTCAGGGTATAGTAATTCACCAAAACGAAGTTTTACGGTTGTTCCAGCTGCCCCCTTAACTTTCAATGTTGCCCAACCTGCAATATTTTGACCTAAATCGACAATAGCAACGCCCTCTTTAATGTAAGAAATTTTTACTGGCTTAAATTTTACCGTTTCCTTAATTGGCGGTTGTATTTGTGCCTTTAATTGTCCAACATTTTTAATAGCCTTCTTGGCCTTATGCCAAGTAACATCATTAAAACCATATTGATCCCAACCTTCCTGCTCCTTTTGAGCGTCATACACTTCACCAAGGTAAATACTATTTCTAATGATGGGACCTTTAGCTACCATCCAGCTTTCATCGGTCACAATCGTATTTTGTGTACCGTCAGAATACTCGATATTTAGTTGAGCAATTAGCCGTGGTCTCCCTGATACCATATACTGCCGCAAATTGAGTTTACCCCACATCCGTAACGGTAATACATTGTACCAACCGTTGCCCAACATAGCACCTAGGCAATTTGAGCCTGAGCGAAGTTGATCGGTAACATCATACGTACTATAAAGTACTTTTTCAGAATAGCTTGTTAAGGCTGGGTCTAACATATGGTCGCCAACTCGGTTACCGTTTAGTCTCGCCTCGTAATAACCGAGCCCACTGACATAAAGCCGAGCCTTCTTTACGGGTTTGTCAATCTGAAACTCTTTGCGAAACAAAGGTCCCGGATCGTCCATATAGAACTCTTCATCCTTGTCAGGATTGGTCTTGCCATCGTTAATCCATTGAGCAGTCCATTCTTTTGGGGAAAGAAATGATGTTTCCCACCAAGCTATTTCGCTCCATTCAGACACCTTATCGTTTTTGTCCCAGGTACGTACTTTCCAATAGTAATGTTTTTGAGACTCTAATGAAATACCCATATAGGATATTTGACTGGTTTGATTTGACTTAATTTTTCCGCTGTCCCAAATGTTTCCAGTATTATTGGTTCGTATCTTTTCACTATCGGAAACAAGCACTTGATAGGCCGTTTGTTTTTGACCACGCTGTTGCGATTCCAAAATCCAGCTTAAACGTGGAGTAAAAACATCAATCCCCAATGGATTAACACGGTATTCGCATTTTAAATTTTGGATGCTTAATGTTTGATTGGTGCTTTTATTGCAACATACGAATGTTAAAAGAATAAAAACTATTAATGCATAAACTCGATTTTTCATTGCTACCTTGATTAAATTATTTTTCTTTTTTAGGATTTTTAAGATAATATAAATACCCATCTTCTGCACCAACCAATAGATCAGGAATTTCGTCTTTATTCCAATCAACAATTGTTGGACTTGTTGAATGGCTTGAGATAACGTGATCGCTAACTGATCCCATGTTTTTTAACATGACCTTATCACCTTTATAACTTATATTCTTAAAAAAGCTTACGTTATTGCTGTCATTGATCAAAAGATCTGGCTTCCCATCTAAGTCCCAATCTACTATGGTCAATTTTCTTCTTCCGCTTCCACCGTGTTTAGAATTATTAAATTGTATTTGTTCTTCACTCTCGTTGCAAAAAATTCGTTTTCCGGGTAGTAACCCAAGTTCTCCTTCTTGATTAACACGTTCAAAAAATGATAAATACCCTTCATGATCCAACATTATCAAATCCATTAAACCATCGTTGTTCCAGTCATACATAACAGGTGTTGTTCTCCATTGAGTTGCCAAATTTTTTCCAACCGGATCCCACCAATACCAGAAAGGTTTTAAACTATTTTCTTTCCATTCTACCTCAATAGGTTTAGCTGCAGCTAGCTTTGGATCATTTTTAGTACCCATATTTCTATACCATAGTATCTTTCCCCAAATAGAATTGATGATAATATCTTGAAGACCATCATGATCCCAATCGCCAACACTAAGGGTTGTGTAACCCCATTTTGCTTCGCATGGGCCTTGGATTGAGCCGTTATACCCTGCTTGAATTCTAATAATTTCATCCTTAGCCTTTAAATAAACCGGTTCTGCCCATTTGGGAGGGTTTCCTCCATCAATATTTTCAATAAACCCAATATAACCAGCTGTGTTTCCAGAGATTAAATCTTCATCACCATCACCATCCCAATCTATACTAAAAGGTGTCGATAAAGCTCCAAATTTCACTTCATTAGCTTCTTGACTAAAAAATTTTGGTAATTCAAACTGGGGAATATTATCAACAAGCTTTCCAGTATTCTCCATATATGCAACTCGGCCATCTTCTTGCCCAACGATAAGGTCATAATCTCCATCCTTGTCCCAATCTATTGCTACGGGAACAATCATTTGCAAATCCATGGTAATTAGATTTTCCGAAAAAGTTAAATTTTTTCCTAATGCATATTTAGGTTTGCTTTTAGAACCAATATTTTCGAAATAAGTAAATGTATCGAGAAATTCACCGCATATAATATCCAAATCACCATCATTGTCAAAATCCGCAAAGTTTGCTGAGGGTTCACCATATACATCAATCGGTTTACCAGCGGCTTTAATTTTTACAGGTTTTTCATATTGTGGGTTTTTAGTTGATCCATTATTTTTTATTAGATATAGATAACCATGAAGAGGCTCTCTTGTCCATTCACCTTTTTTATTGAATCCATCATCCCAGCCATAACCAGTCCAATCTCCCACACTGACAATTAAATCTAATACATTGTCTCCATCATAATCACAATATTTCCATTGATTTGCTCTAACCTTATTATCATGAATATTTTCTTTAGGGAAAATTTCAGTGATTTTTTCCTCTGCCAAATTGATTATTTCTTTACCTGGAATCAGGTATCTTACGGTATCATTAATATAGGATTGCTGAATGTTTACATAAGCTTTTGAGATTCTTAGCCCAGATTTAAAAACTGGCATTTTAACATTACCTTCAGTATTCTCAAAGAAATAAACTCCGTTGTAGGGTTTGTCAGGACAATTTACCAATAAGTCATAGTCACCGTCTCCATCATAATCGATTGGTAAAGGCCACGCTTCTAAGCCAACTCCTAAATCGACCACTAATTCATTGTTGTTGTACTTAATCCTTTGGAACTTAGTTTTTTTAGGATCTTCTGTAGTTATAATAGCAGGTAAACGCCATATACCGCCACTTCCTCCCCAATCATGAACCTTGACTGTAATTTGGTTGGGTTTTCCATAGTTTAGTTTTTTAGACAATTCTGTGAATGTTATTCTACTAGCAACACTTATTTCTGCTTCACCAAAAAAACCTACGCGCTCTCCGTTTATAAACAATTTATAAGAATCATTTACACCACCAAATTTAACCCACACATCTTTACCTTTCCAGTCAGCTGGTATGTCAACAATTTTTCGATACCAGCCATAACCGTCCAAATCTTGAAAACCTTGATCTTCCCATTTTTTCCCTGTATCAATCGTAGCCCAATTGGAATCCTTAAAATTCATAGCATACCATTTCTCAGACATGCCAATATTTTTTTCATCTGGTGAAAAATGCCAATTCTTCGCCAAGTCAATACTTTCTGGCGAATCATTATTTACACATGACACTGTCAATGTGAAAATAAAAATGATAACGCTCAATTTTGTTTTCAAGGTATTTTTATGTTTTAAAAAATAGTTATAATTTATGAAATGTCACTAAAACTTCAAAGTATGATCTACGTCAGTCATTTTTAGAATAAAGTTCCAGCCATAATATATATTTAGTGTTTTGATTAAGATTGTATTCTGTCCCTTTTTCAACCAGACTGGAAAGGTTTTCATTCCCTCTGCACGATAAAACATTTCTTGTCCAACAATTTCTCCGTTAAGCCAGATTCACCCATAATCATTTGCTTCGAATTTAAAGAACACTAACCTATCATCGAGACTTTCAATGAAAGATACAGCATAGCCTATTTTCTTAGGAAGATAGCCATACATTTTACGGTGCAGTACATTCATTGCTCTTATCGCGTCCTCAAAATAGGGCCATCCAATAATTGGATTGCCACCAGTTCTATCACCAATTATTCCAAAAATAAAACTATCTTCTTTTGCGTTATACTCCTCACCAAAAGAAAAATTCTTTCCATCAGGTAATGTAGGAGCAATAGAACTATTCTCTACATTACTAGATTTATGTTCAGATTGTGCAAAAACTTCTGGCGTTAGTAATACACTTGCTAAAAGTAAAATTATCAGTCTTGGTTTTTTCATTATTTTCCAAATTATTTTTTTATTTCTAAAACACTTTGAAAAAGTGCAGTTTAGTTAATTAATTTATCG
>VAPK010791797.1_pt1 | contig 11800 bp, 8 predicted proteins | sample 3395031 | NCBI WGS metagenome assembly VAPK01 (sample SAMN08290443, study PRJNA428436) | hydrothermal vent metagenome | isolation source: Deep-sea hydrothermal vent chimney 1 | place: Pacific Ocean: Juan De Fuca Ridge | reverse complement strand
CACAATTTAACAGCGACAACCAACCTAAAAATCAACAGGTTATACTAATATTAAACTAAATAATTCTTCAAATTTCAATTTACAACTTCTTAATCACTTAAGATTATCTTTAGATTCTCATAGTACGTTTGTCTCAACAAAAACAAATAAATAGTATTAATTTAAAACAAAAAAATCATGAGAAAGTTAAGTTTTTTAATTGCATTCGCAGTATTAAGTCTAATCAGTACAGCAACTTTTGCTCAAGAAGAACAAGCTACTGAAGCTGTTCAACAAGAAAAAGTTGAAATTCAACTAGGTGATTTACCTGAAGCAGTAGCTACGGCAGTAACTGCAGATTTTCAAGGGTATACTGCAGAAAAAGCGTTTAAGTCTTCTATAGATGGTCAAGATATCTTTACGATACAATTATCTAAAGACGGTGAAGCTATTGAAGTAAACTATACTGCTGAAGGTAAGGTAGTACAATAACAAAGCAAATTGGGTTGATTGCTTTTACTGAAACAGCTTAACTTTTAAAAAGTTAAGCTGTTTCTTCTTTTTATAAAATAAAATAACACCTTTACTACAAATTATAATTAAGATTGATTCACCATTTCTAACTCTCAGGTTTATGATAATACTTGAAGTCTAATATCTTTAACCGTCAATTGCAATGAAGTATTCCCATTCCAATAATTTTCATCAATACTATAAACGATATCAACAAAATTTCCTTTTGAAATTTTAAGATACCATTCTCCTAAGTTAAAACCTATTCCGTTAAACTTTGCACCATTTTTGTCAATCAAATTCAATTTTAGATGATCGCCATCAACACCAACTTTTTTAGAATAACCTGTATCTTTTAATCCTTTTGTTAAAAATACTGGCTTGTTATTTTGAGGTCCAAAAGGTCCAAACTGTTTTAAAATTCTATAAAATTTTGGTGTAATTTCTGAAAACTCAATCTCAGTATCTATTATGATTTCAGGACTCCTCAATTCATCTGGAATACTATCTTTTACAACTTGCTCAAATTTCTGTTTGAACTTATCATAATTTTCTTCCAACAAAGTTAAACCCGCTGCATATTTATGACCTCCAAACTGCTCAATATATTCTGAGCAGGCATCCAAGGCATTGTAAACATCAAAACCTCGAACAGAACGTGCAGAAGCAGCCAATTTTTCTCCGCTTTTAGTAAAAACCAAGGTCGGTCTATAATAGGTTTCAATCAAACGAGAAGCCACAATACCTATCACTCCTTTATGCCAATCGGCTTGATAAACTACCGAAGTAAAGTTTTGTTCTTCGTTATTTGTCAAAATATGCTGCAAGCCTTCTTGTGTAATTACCTTGTCTAAATCTCTTCTATCATTATTAAAAACTTCAATTTCAGCAGCCATAGTTTTGGCAGCATCAAAACCTTGTTCCATCAATAATTCAACGGCATAATTACCATGTTTCATTCTACCTGCAGCATTGATACGAGGTGCAATAACAAAAACCACATCTGTAATGGTCAATTTATCTTTTTTTAACTGATGGATAATTGCTTTTATTCCATTTCTGGGATGCGTATTAATTTGCTCCAACCCATAATAAGCTAAAATTCTATTTTCTCCTGTAATAGGAACAATATCTGCAGCTATTGCCGTAGCCACTAAATCTAAATAGTTAGTTAAATCTTCAATAGTTTGATTTCTATGAGATGCCAAGGCTTGTACCAATTTAAAACCAACACCACAACCACACAACTCATCAAAAGGATACCTACAATCTTCTCTTTTCGGATCTAAAACAGCAATTGCTTTTGGAAGTTCTTTACCAGGTCGATGGTGATCGCAAATAATAAAATCTACTCCTTTTTTATTCGCATAATCAACCTTATCAATTGCTTTTATACCACAATCTAACGCAATGATTAATGAGAAATTATTATCGTCTGCAAAATCAATTCCTTGAAAAGAAACGCCATAACCTTCTTCATATCTATCTGGAATATAAGTAGCAACATTCGGATAATAACTCTTTAAATAAGAAGCCATCAATGCTACAGAACTTGTACCATCAACATCATAATCGCCAAAAACTAATATATTTTCATTGGCTGAAATTGCTTTTTCAATACGATTGACAGCCTTTTGCATGTCTTGCATTAAAAAAGGATTGTGTAAATCAGATAATGTTGGTCTAAAAAAAGTTTTTGCAGTTGTATATGTTTCTATGCCTCGTTGTACTAATAAACTTGCTATGGATTTACTTACTGTCAACTCTTTAGCAAGAGTACTAACTTCTTTTGAGGATGGTAAAGGTTTAAGTATCCAACGCATAGAATTCTTTTATCCTTCAAAAATAAGGTTTTTTTAGATGAGTATACTAACTGCATCAACCCTCAATTCTGAAATCAAAATTATTATAATGCTATTTTCTTGAATTATGCTTTGGGCTTTTCATAATGTTGTACAACAACCGGAGGTACTATATGGTCTTTTTCTTCTTCTTTGGTTTCATTCTTAGGAAAAACTTTTTTATTGAAGATTAGTAATAAACTTACGCCAGCAGTAATTGCAGCATCAGCTACATTAAAAACATATTGAAAAAAAGTGAATTGTCTATCGACAAATAATGAGAAATTTTTACCGCCTAAAAAAGGCAACCAATCTGGCCAATTAAAATTAATTGCAGGTACCCATGAAGGGATTTCTGCATTTTCAAGTATCGGAAAATAAAACAAATCGACTACTTTACCATGAAAGTAAGAACTATAACCTCCGTTTTCTGGTAAAAATGTAGCAAGCTGTCCGTGACTATCACTAAATAACGCTCCGTAAAAAACCGAATCTATGATATTACCTAAGGCTCCTGCAAAAATAAAAGCAATGGCTACAATTAAAATTTTATGGCCTTTAAGTTTCAACGCAGTATGCAACCAATAGCCAATACCAACTATAGCTATCAACCTGAAAAAAGTTAAAAATAATTTGCCGTTTTTACCGCCAAACTCAGTACCCCAGGCCATTCCGTAGTTTTCTAAAAAATGAATACGAAACCAATCAAGTCCCATTACCTTAACTTCTTCGCCTAGTATAAAATGAGTTTTTAAATATATTTTACTAAACTGATCTAAAAACAGTATGATTACTATAATAAGTATGGACTTCTTCATTAAGGTTCTTCTAAATTTAAAAGTTAAGAGCGTTGTACTTTTTTACTAAAAAATATTTTGTAACGGTCTTAAGTTGAGCAAAAATAAGAATATTATTGAGTTGTAATAGCGTTTAACATTATATTTGCATTGATTGTCAACACCTTTAGAGTATTTGTGTTTTTACCATACACTCCTTTTAATGAAGTTTCTGTTTGTTGCCAGTTTGTTGTAGGAAAATTTGTTTGTATTTTTCCTTTATTTGATTGCACATCTACCTTTGTATTTGCCATAGACACATTTATATTTCCTGATAACAATTCAGTATTGAGTTTTCCTTTAAAATTGTCAATGGTAACATTACCTGTATCCAAACTTAAATTAAGGTTCCCTTCAAAATTAGTAGCATTAAAGTTTCCTTTATTATAATTGATAGTAATCATACAGTCTTTAGGGATTGCGATTTTAAATGTAGGGAACAAAGGTTGTAAATAACAATACTTTTCGGTTGTAACATTCTGCTGAAAAGGAGTCATTAAAGAAGCTTTAATTGTAATTACCCTACTATTTTCTTCAATTTTCAAAAAGGTTGAATTCTCAGCATAATCTTGCATAGTAATTGCAATTTTAGAGTCATCAGTATGGATAAGTTCTATGAAATCTACATCTAACAACTGAATATCAATCTCTTGATGATTATGAGCTAATTCTTGATAAATCTCTTTTTGGGCAATTATTTGAACCGAAAACAAAACAAATATGTAGGCTAGTAATTTCAAATTTATTCTATAAAAAAGCTTCTCAATGAGAAGCTTTTAAATTTATTGCATATTCTTAGCGGCAATACTTAAAGTAGCATGTGGCACTAATTTCAGTCGTTCTTTTTGTATCAACTTACCAGTTACACGACAAATACCATAAGTTTTGTTTTCAATACGTAACAATGCATTTTGTAAATCTCTAATAAATTTTTCTTGACGCAAAGCTAATTTTACGTTAGATTCTTTAGACATGGTCTCAGAACCTTCTTCAAAGGCTTTAAATGTCGGAGAAGTATCATCTGTACCATTATTACTATCGTTCTTAAATGCACTTCTTAACAAGGTTAAATCTTCTTCAGCATGTGCTATTTTAGCTAAAATAAGTTCTCTGAATTCTTGTAAATCAGCCTCTGAATATTTCTCTTTATGCTCTTCCATATTCTAAATTTTTTCTATTAATAGTTTTGTTTGTACTTCATCAAAAGCAATTTCTATACCATTCTCAATAGTATCTTCTAACATCAACTTTTCAGTAAGTGTTTCCGTTTTTATATATTCTTCATATTCTAGAATTGCAACATCTACAATTCCGTCTTTTTGAATTTGTACTTTTATCTTATCGGTTACATCAAAACCTGATTCTTTTCGTAAATTTTGAATTCTATTAATTAACTCTCTAGCAATCCCTTCTTTACGTAATTTCTCTGATATGGTAACGTCTAATGCTACTGTTAAATTGCCCTGATTGGCAACCAACCATCCTTCAATATCTTGCGAAGATATTTCCACTTCATCGAGTGTCAAGGTAACATTTTCTCCATTAACTTCAAATGATATTTGTTCTTGTTTTTCAACAGCCAAAATATCCTCTTGTGTGAGTTTTTGAATTTCAGCAGCTACAAATCGCATGTCTTTTCCAAACCTAGGTCCCAAGACTTTAAAATTAGGTTTTATGTTCTTTACCAAGATACCTGAAGCATCATCAATCAACTCTATTTCTTTAACATTCACCTCTGCTTTGATTAAATCGGCTACAGCTTCAATATCTTCTTTATCTTGCTCGTCTAACACAGGAATCATAATACGTTGTAAAGGCTGACGTACTTTAATCATTTCCTTTTTACGCAAGGACAATACCATTGAGGATATGGCTTGTGCTTTTTGCATTTTACGTTCTAAAGAACTGTCAATTAGCGACGCATCATACTTAGGAAACGCTGTTAAATGAACAGATTCATTACTGTCATTTGCTGTAACATTGTTTAAATCTTTATACAATTGATCCATATAAAACGGAGCAATAGGCGAACTTAACTTGGCAACCGTCAACATACAAGTATATAATGTTTGGTAAGCAGATATTTTATCTTGACCGTACTCGCCTTTCCAGAAACGTCTTCTACTCAACCGTACAAACCAGTTACTTAAATTTTCAGTAACAAAATATTGGATGGCTCTAGCTGCTTTTGTTGGTTCATAATCATCGTAATAAGAACCTACATTTTTTATCAATGTGTTTAATTCTGACAACACCCATCGGTCAATTTCTGGTCGTTTATCGATGTCAACATCCGCTTCAGCGTAAGAAAACTGATCTATATTGGCATACAATGTAAAAAAGGAATAGGTATTATACAGTGTGCCAAAAAACTTACGCCGCACTTCTAAAATCCCTTCTTCGTCAAATTTTAAATTATCCCAAGGATTGGCATTAGAAATCATATACCAACGTGTGGCATCTGCACCGTATTTTTCCATCGTTTTAAACGGATCAGCAGCATTACCTAGACGTTTAGACATTTTTTTTCCAGTTTTGTCTAATACCAAACCGTTAGAGACTACATTTTTATAGGCAACTGAATCGAAAACTAAAGTACCAATAACATGTTGGGTATAAAACCAACCTCTAGTTTGATCTACGCCTTCTGCAATAAAATCTGCTGGAAAACGAGTAGAACTCTCGATTAATTCCTTGTTTTCAAAAGGATAATGCCATTGTGCATAAGGTACTGCACCTGAATCGAACCAAACATCTATCAAATCAGATTCGCGTTTCATTGGTTTACCTGAAGGAGAAATCAGAGTGATTTTATCAACTATATTTTTGTGTAAATCTATCTTATCGTAATTGGCTTCGCTCATATTACCGACTTCAAAATCGGCAAAAATATCAGCATCCATTACATTGGCTTCTACAGCACGTTTCATTTCATTTTTGAGCTCTTCTACAGAACCTATCAAAATTTCTTCTGTACCATCTTCTGTACGCCAAATAGGTAGTGGGATTCCCCAAAAACGAGAACGAGACAAGTTCCAGTCATTGGCATTTTTTAACCAATTTCCAAAACGACCTGTACCTGTAGATTTTGGTTTCCAATTGATAGTTTCATTGAGCTCAAACATTCTGTCTCGTTGGTCAGTAACTTTTACAAACCAAGAATCTAACGGATAATATAAAATAGGTTTGTCGGTTCGCCAACAATGCGGATAACTATGCTTGTATTTTTCTACTTTAAAGGCTTTATTCTCCTCTTTTAGCTTGATGGCTAGTTCTACGTCTATAGAACGTTCTGGAGCTTGACCTGCCTCATAATATTCATTTTTAACATATTTACCTGCAAATTCTCCCATTTCTGGTCTGAACTTACCTTGCAAATCTACCAATGGTACTGGATTCCCATTAGCATCCAACACTAATAATGGTGGAATTTCTGGTGTAGCTTGTTTTGCTACTAATGCATCATCTGCTCCAAAAGTTGGTGCGGTATGCACGATACCTGTACCGTCTTCAGTCGTTACAAAATCTCCTGCAATTACGCGAAAGGCATTTTCTGGATTTTGAAACGGTAAAGCGTAGGCTAATAATTGTTCGTATTTAATTCCGATAAGGTCTGAACCTTTAAATTCATTTAAAATAGACCATAATCTTAGCTTCCCTTTCTCTTTCAATATTTCTCCTTCAGGAAGTTCCATATACATCCCAACTTGAAGATTTCCCTCTTCAGTAAAGAAATATTTTTTAAATAAATCTTTTGCAAGAATAACATTAATAATACTTCCCGTATATTCATTTATAGTATTAACTAAAAAGTAATCTATCTTTTTCCCTACTGTTAAAGCTGTATTTGACGGAAGAGTCCAAGGAGTTGTAGTCCAAGCTAAAAAATAAACATTCTCACCAAGCTCAACTATTTTATTTTTTAATATGCCGGCATTTAAATCATCTTTAAAATAATTCTTAATTATTGTATCAGAAAAATCATTCTTCAAAACCTTGAACTGTGCCACTACGGTAGTATCCGTTACATCTTGATACGTACCTGGTTGGTTTAATTCATGTGAACTAAGACCAGTACCTGCTTTTGGCGAATATGGCTGAATGGTATAGCCTTTGTACAACAAACCTTTATTATAGATTTGTTTTAAGAGCCACCAAACCGTTTCCATATATTTGGGTTTGTAGGTAATATATGGGTCGTTCATATCTACCCAATGTCCCATTTTCTTGGTGAGTTCTTCCCAAACGTCTGTATAACGCATTACGGCTTTTTTGCAAGCTTGGTTATACGCTTCCACAGTGATTTTTGTACCAATATCTTCTTTGGTGATGCCTAGTTCTTTTTCCACACCTAATTCAATGGGCAAGCCATGGGTGTCCCAACCAGCTTTACGTTCAACACGATAGCCTTGTAAGGTTTTATATCTACAAAAAATATCTTTAATGGCACGTGCCATTACATGATGAATCCCTGGCAATCCGTTTGCCGATGGAGGGCCTTCGTTAAACACAAAAGGCATGTTTTTATCACGAGAAGTGATGCTTTTTTGAAAGATCTTATTTTCTTCCCAAAAAGCTAATATTTCTTCTGCACTACTGGTAAGGTTTAAACCCTTGTATTCTCTAAATTTGGCACTCATTTTCTAACTGTATTCTATCAAGGTGCGAAATTACGGTTTTTCTTTAAATTATTGATTTTATGTCAATAAAAAAGCATCTCAATTTATGAGATGCTTTTTTATTAATACTTGTCAAGTATTTTATATTATATCTTAATAACCGTAAACTCTGTTCGTTTATTCAAATCGTATTCTAAATTAGTACATTTAACTCCGTTTACACATTTATTTAATGGTACTGTCTCTCCATAACCTTTACCTGTTATACGTCTTGGCAGAATACCTTTATCTAATAAATATGTTACAGTAGCTGATGCTCTCCTTTTAGATAAGCTTAAATTATATCCATCAGGCCCTCTAGAATCAGTATGAGATCCAAATTCAATAACCATTTCAGGATACTTACTCATTAAACGTACTACCTTATCTAATGCTTTTTCAGATCTTTCTGTAATTTCAGCTGTGTTTATCGTAAATTTTATATTTTCAACATTTAACATTCTACCTCCATTTCTTTCAATAAATTCTTTTTCTTTGATAAAAATAACTTTATTATTATCAAAGCCATTAGTATTTGAAGTTTCTATTATATTTGTTGAACCAAAATAACTCACTTTACTGATTTTTAACGTGTATTTTGTACCACAATCAGCATTAAAGTAAAATTTACCATCAAATTTTGTTTCAATTTTACGTCTTTGCTTTCCATCTTTATCTATTAAAGCTACAAAGGCATTGTGTACTCTTAAGCCTGTAACTTCGTCTTTAATAATACCTGTAATTATCTGATCACAAATAGGGATGGTTGTTGTTTGAACAAAAGAATAAATATCATCATCACCTGTGCCGCGAGAGCGGTTAGATGAAAAATAACCTTGTAGTTTATCACTATCAATTATAAAAGAAAAATCATCTCCTTTACTATTCATTGGTTTACCAAGATTTATAGGCTTTGGAGTTGAACCATCTAATTTCGCCATATAAATATCTAAACCACCTTTACCTCCTTTTCTATTTGAAGAAAAATAAACAACATCACCATCAATAAATGGTGTGTACTCTTTATATTTGGAGTTAATGGTTGGTCCTAAATTAATTGGTTTTCCATAATGGCCTTCGTTTAAATCGACTACGAAAATATCAGTATCACCCAATGTACCTGGCATATTAGAAACAAAGTATAATTTTTTACCATCTTTACTAATCATAGGTTGCCCTGTATCATAATCATCACTATTGAAAGGAAGTGATTTAATATCTGTCCAACGTCCATCTTCACCAATAGTAGCTTTAAATATTTTAAGATTACTTGATTTTAATTTTCCGTGCATGTAATTATTTGAAGTAAAATACACATCTTTTAAATTTGGAGAAAAAGCAACCATGGCATCATGGTATTTTGAATTTACGTCATTAGAAAAAGGCTTCACTTTAACAATATCACCATTACTGGTAACATCGCCAATATATAAATCTAAAAATGGCTGATCGTTTCCATCCCATTTTCTTTTTGAAACACCTGCAACCTTTCTTGATGATGAAAAAACAATTTTATTTTTTCCATAAAAGGTGGTACCAAAATCACTATTCGCTGAATTAGCTTTTAAATTTTTGATACTGTATTCTGCAGCCTTAATAGAATCTGCTCTTTCTATTTGAGCATTTAAAAATAAAACATGTAAAATAAAAAAAAATGTACTGAAAAATTTCATTGGGTTATTGGTTTATCTTTACATATACAAACGTTATACCAAACAGCATAGTATATATAAAATATTAAAAAAATATAATAGTAATGATTAACCTTTTCCTTAGCAGTTTTTAACTAAAAAGCCCTCGTTTATTCGAAGGCTTTTTTATTAGATTTTAAGATCTGTTATTACATTCTAATAATAACAAATTCAGAACGTCTATTTTGTTGATGTTGTGCATCTGTACACTTTTTAGAATCATCACAACCATTAATTATCTGAGTCTCTCCGTAACCTTTACCTGTAATTCTTCTAGAGTCAATACCTCTATTGATAATATACTCAACTGTTCTTTTAGCTCTGTTACCTGATAACCACATGTTATAGCCAGCAGGAGCTCTTGCATCTGTATGAGAAGCTGATTCAATAATCATTTTAGGATGTTTATTCATTAAATCAACAACCTTCTGTAATTCTGTCTTCGCTTGTTTACTCAAATAAGAAGAATTTAAATCAAAATAAATAGGTTCAACATTTACACCAAAAGTATCTTGTCTTAACCTCACTATTTCTTCTGGTAATACATCTGGTAAGCCTTCAGGTTTTTTATCTTCTCTTACACTTCTAGTACCGTCTGCATTTGTAATGTAATCTACATTTGCATCATTTCCATAACCCGAGCCTAAAAGTATTGGCATTTTCAACTCTTTATCTACTTCATTTGAAGTTGTAAAGCTTGTTGACTTAGGTGAAAAACCTATTTTTTTACCTTCTAATTTATATTCTGTTTCACAAGCTATTTCAAAAGAAAAAGTTGCGTCATCTTTCACAATGATTGTTTCTATAACATTACCCTCTTTATCACTTATAATCACTTCAGAACCTGGCAATAAACTTGTAGAGCTAACATCTCTAACATCTCCTGTTACTAACTGTAAACATTTAAAATCTACAGGTTCATCTTCAGTAAAAGAATAAATATCATCATCTCCTTTAGCACCTTCTTCTCTATTTGAAGTGAAATAGCCTTTTCTAGTTTCGCTATTCATAATAAAAGCAAAATCATCTGAAGCACTATTTATACTTAAACTTATAGGGTTAGTTTCATACCCTGTTAATTTACTAGCGTAAATATCTATACCTCCTTTACCACCACTACGGGTAGAAGAAAAATAAAGAATATCACCTTCAACAAACGGGAACCAATCTTTAGATGTAGAATTAACTCTAGATCCTAAGTTTATAGGATTACCAAAACCACTTTCATTGACTTCTACTTTGTAGATATCTGTTTCACCTAAACCTCCTGGCATATCTGAGGTAAAATATAATGTTTTACCATCATCACTCAATGATGGATGGCCAACACCATATTCGACATTATTAAAAGGCATTGGTATTACATTAATCCACTCATTTTTTGTATTAACATCAGCTTTAAACATGGCTAGGTGTGTTAAACCTTGTTTGTCTTTTCCTAATTTCTTATTGTAATAATTATCTCTTGTAAAATAAACTGTTTTTCCGTCTTTTGAAAATGTAACACTAGCTTCATGATATCTAGAATTTACTTGTCCTTTCAATTTTCTCTTATTGGTTACTGTACCGTCTTCAGCAATATCTCCTTCATATAAATCTAAAAAACGTTGTCCGTTTGGCTCCCAAACATCACGTATTACTCTAAAACCTCTTCTAGGTGCTGCGAATACTAATTTGTTATCACCGTGAAATGCTGTTCCAAATTCAGATTGCTCGGTGTTTACTTCTAAATTTTTAATGGTGTATTTTCCTCCTCTATCTTGTGCATAAAGGCACACAATACTAAACATTAAAACTGTTACAAGATATTTTCTCATGGGTAATTTTATTTACTTATTTTAAATTTTTGCTTTTTCCTTAGCTATAAACTCTTTTTTTAGGAAATTGCTATTATCACTTTTACAATTCGACATAACTTATCTATCATAAAAATGTTGTTTAACATCTTTAATAACGTTAACTTTAATGGTTCTAGTATTTCAATATGCAAAATAATTTAAATTTTCTTAAATTTATATTTATTACATTGAAAAACAGTCTATTAAAATAATGAAATACTGTAAATAATTATGGTTATTATAGAGTTAATTTAATCTAGTATTTTATCCCAAGTCTTTTTAGAAGAACCTAGGAGATTTCAAGTTTTTCTTTGAAAAATCAATATCCCATTGTAAAAAGGCCTCGTAGGTACCACTGTTATAGTTGCCTAAATTCGTAGTCGTATAATCATATGCAAAACCTAAACGTAGGTCTCTGGTGACACCAAAGCTTATCAAACCACT
>VAPK010160920.1_pt1 | contig 11801 bp, 12 predicted proteins | sample 3395031 | NCBI WGS metagenome assembly VAPK01 (sample SAMN08290443, study PRJNA428436) | hydrothermal vent metagenome | isolation source: Deep-sea hydrothermal vent chimney 1 | place: Pacific Ocean: Juan De Fuca Ridge | reverse complement strand
TTTTTAGTTGCAGATAAAATCGGTGTTATGCAAGATGGAGAGCTAACTCAGTGGGCAAAAGGCTATGACCTTTATCATCAGCCTGCCAATGCTTTTATTGCTGATTTTATTGGTCAAGGTGTATTTATTGAGGGTGAGGTATTATGCCAACACAGCATAAAAACTGCGATAGCCACAGTGCATGAGAAGGTTCCTGAAGAATGTAACCCTGGGTGTAAGGTTAATGTGTTTATACGTCCGGATGATGTCATTCTAGATAGAAATTCTAGTCTTAGAGCAACAGTTGTTGGTCGGGAGTTTAGGGGGGCTAACTACCTTTATAGCTTAGAGCTTATGGATGGCAGTCAAGTATTAACCCTAGAACATTCTCATCATAGTCATGGTATAGGAGATGATGTAGGTGTTAGTTTGGATTTAGAGCACGTTATTGTCTTTCCTAAAAAAGTGTAGCTTCTTAAATATCTCCCTTTCCTAGGTTTTTTCGCGTAATTGCGAAAAAGAATAATAACAGCCAAGCAAGTAGAAAAGAGCCACCACCGAAGGGTGTTAATTTGGTGAATGTTGCATTTCCAGTCAGAGCAGTGGCGAAGAGGCTGCCACAGAATAGTAGAATTCCTAGGGTAAAGAAAATTCCAGAGAATTTAAGCAAAGATGATTTATAGTTACGATGTAAAGACGCTAAAACACCAACAGTTAATAAGCCTGAAATATTATAAAAGGTTAATTGAACGCCTTTATTGATATATTCAATTGCTTGTACAGATAAATTAGAGCAGGGTTCACAAAATGAGGCTATCCAGCTTGTATCACTTTCACCGCCATGTGAGCTAATCGTACTCATGATAACCGCAATTAATCCAAATAATGCAGCAAAGGCGATGAAGAATTTGTAGGCTTTCATTATTTGAATGGCTCCTTTGGGTTGTGTTGATGGAATATAGCATAAATTATTATTTATTTAAGTGTCATTTTAAAGCTACTTGGCTTGATATTTGCATTTGCAATACCATCTTAGTGTGTAACTTTGAGGAAAGTCTATGCTTTCCCGCAAGCAATTAATTTTAGGTTATAGAACTTACAATGGAATATAAAGACTATTATAAAATTCTTGGTGTAGAACGAGAGATCAGTGATGCGGATTTAAAGAAAGCTTACCGAAAACTGGCACGTAAATATCATCCAGATGTGAGTAAAGAAAAAGATGCTGAAGAGCGCTTTAAAGAAGTGAATGAAGCTTATGAAGTATTGGGTGATAAAGAAAAGCGACGTCAGTATGACGAGTTAGGTGCAAACTGGAAAAATGGTCAGAATTTTAACCCTCCTCCTGAGTGGGATAGTGGTTTCGACTTTAGTCAGTTTTCTTCGGGGAGTCATGGTGGAAGGGCAGGCGATGGCGCTGGATTTAGTGACTTTTTTGAGTCTATGTTTGGTGGCGGATTCGAACAAGACCCTCGACAACAAGGTGGGTTTAGCCAACAAGCTAGAAAGCCACAAGCTGAGACAGTTATTCTTAATGTTGATTTAGAAGATATATATCTTGGCAGGAATAAACGAATACGATTACCTAATGGCTCGAATATAGAAGTTAAAATACCAAAAGGAATAGAAGAAGGAAAGAAGATTCGTTTAGCGGGAAAAGCTTCGCATGGTGGAGACTTACATTTAAAAATTCAAATTAAAAAGCATCCAAAATTTAAAAGAGAAGATAATGATATTTATCTGGATCTGCCGATTGCTCCATGGGAGGCGGCACTTGGTGCTACAGTTACGATAGATACTCTAGATGGGCAACTAAAACTAAAAATTCCTCCAGGTGTGAGTTCAGGGAAGAAAATGCGGATCAAAGGGAGGGGCTTACCAGGTAAAGCAAATGGAAATCAAGTTGTAGTGTTACAAATAGTTACCCCACCTGCGAAGACAGAAGATGAGAAAGAGTTTTATGACGTTATGTCGAAGAAATTTGACTGGGAGCCACGATAGGGCTATAAGGGTAGGTCGAGAGAGGTATGCTTAATATATTGAGGTTATCCAATAAGAGATAATTTGGTGAAGTAATTGTCACCATGTTGTTGTGTGAAAACCTCCATCATAAAATAATAGGTGGCATAATGAAGTTTTATAAGTGGTTGGTCTTTGTAGTACTATTTGCATTTATTAGTGCGAATAATATTGTCATTGCAAAGCTGCCTGTTGTCGTTGATGGAAAAACACTTCCTTCACTTGCTGATATGTTAGAGAAAGTGACTCCTTCAGTTGTTAATATCTCAACAGAAAAGAATACCAGTTCTACTCCTGTTAAGGATCCAGTCTATCGCCACTTTTTCGGAAATAATGTTCCTGCCCAAAAGAACACTCCGCTAGGAAAGGGTTCTGGCATTATTGTTGATGCTCTCGCTGGTTATATTGTTACTAATGCTCATGTCATTGATAAAGCGGGTAAAATTATAGTAACTTTAAAAGATAAACGTCAGTTCTATGCGACCCTTGTAGGGAAAGACTTAAAAGCTGATGTGGCGGTTATCCGTATTCAGCCAGAGCGTTTAACCGAGATGCCAGTAGCAGATAGTAGTAAAGTTAGAGTGGGTGATTTTGTTGTTGCCATAGGCAATCCCTATGGACTAGGTCAATCAGTGACTTCAGGTATTGTAAGTGCTTTAGGGAGAACTGGTTTGGGAATTGAGCACTATGAGGACTTTATCCAGACAGATGCGCCTATAAACCCAGGGAACTCAGGAGGAGCATTGGTTAATTTACGCGGAGAGTTAATTGGTATTAATACAGCAATTCTTGGCGGGAATTCAGGCGGCAATGTAGGCATTGGATTTGCTATTCCATCTGCGATGATTGTAAATATAAAAGAACAACTGGTCCAAATTGGCCGTGTAGAAAGAGGGCAACTGGGTATAGAAATTCAAGATGTACGACCTGCGCTGGTTAAAGCTTTTAGATTACTAGATGGTCAGGGTGCATTAATTTCCGGTGTCGTATCTTTATCGCCTGCTGATAAAGCCGGTATCAAAGAGGGCGATGTTATTACCAGTGTGAACGGTGCGGTAGTTACTAATAGCTCATATCTGAAGAGTGTCATAGGCAATCTGCGTAGAGGCTCCCTGGTAAATATGGAATATATGAGAGACGGCTTGTTAAAGAAGGCGGTGGCTGAAGTAGGTATAGTTAGTGATGTTAAATATCGGGAGTTGGGTAATCAAGTGCCACTATCAGAACCTGAAGATAACGGTTACTCAAATGGTTGGGATCAATCAGAATCTGATGAGTTAAGATAAGTTTTTTTCTGAAATGCAGATGAATGATAAGTATCTTCTTGCAGAATGTTGAATTGCCAGCTATCCTTATATTAGAGAGTTTCGTCAGTTTTGCGAGTTTTCTGCTTGAAATTAGAGTCGATTTATAGTTTTATAGGTAATAGCAGTTAGCGATAAACATTTTTAACGTTACTGTGTAAATCCGCAAGCAAGGGAAAGTAACAATATGAACACTTAAGCCCGGTGTTCCTTATTTTCCTTGCGGACACAGGTTTGGTGTCCCCAATCCAGACCTGTTTTTTGACCCCGCCGATAGCCCCCTATTGAGCGGGGTTTTTTTATGGGAAAGTTACAATCTTGTAAAAAAAGGGGGGGTGCCATATAAGGCGCTGAAGCTTTAGTAGAAATGCACTTGTCTGAAGCTTTTCTATGGATCTTGAGTTGGTGCTAGCCACGAATCAAGTAGCTCACTTAATTCTTCAACTCCAAGTCCTTTTAAAGCAGAAAACATTTGAACAGTACATTTGTTATTATACTTATTTAATTGTTGTTGGGTTTTTAAAAAAGTGCTTTTGGCTGGCCCATGTTTAAGTTTATCGTGCTTGTTTAAAACAACATGAACTGGAAGATTGCGTGTTTCAGCCCATAAAAGCATACTCAGGTCATGTTCAAGCATAGGGCGACGTATATCCATAACGATTACCAGTCCGCATAAGGTAAAGCGAGTGGTAAGGTATGACTCGATAAACTTCTGCCATTCGAGTTTGATTTTTTTTGGTACTTTGGCATAACCATAACCGGGTAGATCTACTAAGTATCTTCCATCAGCTAAGCTGAAGAAATTAATTAATTGAGTTCTCCCGGGGGTTTTACTGGTTCTTGCTAGGCTTTTTTGTCGGCAAAGTCTGTTTAAAGTACTGGATTTTCCAGAATTTGAGCGTCCAGCAAAAGCTATCTCAAAACCTAATTCAGGCGGTAGTGTGTCAGGTGTATTAGCACTTTTAAAAAATTTTGCTTGATGGTAAAAAGTATTCATTTTAAATGAATTTCTCCAGTTTCCACGGTTATTTTGACATTCTTGATCTCTCTCTTTGCTGTCTTGGGGAGGATGTGGTATAAATCGCCGCAATCCTCCAGAGAGACTCTGGTTAGCGAAGTATACAAGTATTTAGGAGCAGCTAAGATGAAAAAAACAGTATTATTAGCATTCGTTGCATTTTCAGCAATGGGTACGACAGTTTCAGCAAGTGAAGTACAGCGTGGTGACGCAACTAAGGGTAAGGCAATTAGTGGTGTTTGTACTGCTTGTCATGGTACTGATGGTAATAGTAGTAATCCTGATTGGCCTAAAATAGCTGGTCAAGGTGAAGCTTATTTGATTAAACAGTTGAAGGACTTTAGAAGTGATAAGCGTAAAGATGCGACGATGTCAGCAATGGCTAAAGGAATTGCTTCTGATGAAGATGTTATGCATCTTGCGGCTTACTACTCTAGTCAGAAAGCTAAGTTAGGTACGGCAACAAATAAAGAGCTACTTGCAAAGGGTGAGGCAATATATAGAGGTGGTGTTTTATCTTCTGGTGTTGCTGCTTGCTCTGGATGTCATGGTCCAACAGGATCAGGGAATCCAGCTGCAAAGTTCCCACAAATATCAGGTCAGCACTCGAAGTATATTATTACTCAGTTAAAAACATTTAAATCAGGCTCACGTGCAAATGATATGGGAAAAATGATGCAGAATATTGCGTTGAAAATGACAGATGCTGAAATGGAAGCTGTTGCAGAATATATTGCTGGATTACGAGAGTGATTCTAATATATAAATTAAGTACTTGAAATATGACTAATAAGAAGATGGCGGCAGCCACCTTTTTTATGTCAGACTTATAGTGAAGGCCTAGCTGATTTCATTAGCTAATAGACCGCTTTAAATAGCTGACCTGTGTTATGAACTATGTTATAAGAATGTGGTCTTAAACAAAAATAAAACTAGGATCATTTGGAAATGAAAAAAATACAAAAATTAACTTTTCTTGCTGTTACATCTCTTTTTCTAGTCACTGCGTGTGATACTGCCTCATCAGATGCAAAGAAAGTGGATGTCAAAAAAGTAGACGTACAGAAAGTTGCAAAAGAAACTACTGAGGTGGCAAAAAAAGAAACTGTAAATCCAGCATCTAAGTTTCAAGAAGGTAAACACTACGTTGAAATTTTCCCTGAAATGCAGACAGACTCTGTTACGGGGAAAGTAGAGGTTGTTGAATTAATGTGGTTAGGTTGCCCGCATTGTTATTCCTTGGAGCCTATCATGCTTGCATACAAGAAAAATCACCCTGATTTTGTTGAATTTAAGCAGGTGCCAGCGATGTTAAACCCAAGTTGGGCTGCGGATGCTAAAACCTATTACATTGCGGAAATTCTTGACCCAACTGGTGAAAAAGATTTAGTGACACAAATATTTAAGTCAATTCATGAACAAAAACGTAGGTTACGCACCCCAGATGCTGCTAAACGATTTTTTGTTCAACAAGGCTACACTGAGGAGCAGGTAACAAGCGCAGCAAACTCAATGGCATTTCAAGCTAAAATTAAGCGAGCTCAGGAAATTGGCGAGTCATCTCAGGCACAGTCTGTGCCAACTGTGATAATTAATGGTAAATACCGAACCAGTCCCTATATGGCAGGGAGTAATGAAAACTTGATGAAGATTGTTGATATGCTGACAATAAAGGAAAAGAAGTAATCCCAAAGATACTTTAAAAGTTAGTCGACATAAAAAAACCAGAGTCAGTACTGACTCTGGTTTTTTTATGTCCTAAGTACAGAACATCAGGTGACATATTACGGGCAATATTAAATGCCCTTCTTCTTAAGAACTTGCAATGCCTTCTTGGCATTTAGGTTGCCATGCTTTGCAGCTTTTTGGAACCATTTCTTTGCTTGCTGAATATTAGCTTTTGTTCCAAAGCCGTTCGCGTACATTGCACCTACACTATATTCTGCTGCGGGCAACTTATTATTAGCTGCTTTTTTATACCAGGTGAACGCTTGTTTATGATTTTTTCCCGTACCAATTCCGTCAACATATAAATCCCCTAGAAAATATTGTGATATAGGCAGCCCTTTTCTTGCTGACTTATTAAACCACTTGAATGCTTCTTTGGGGTTTTTACGTGTTCCTAAACCTTGTAAGTATATTAACCCAAGATTGTGCTGAGCGAGTGCTACACCTCTATTGGCTGATTTTTTATACCACGCTATAGCTTGCCCCATATTCTTTTTAGTGCCCATTCCTTGAGCATACATTGATGCTAAATCATATTGTGCGTCAACATTATTACGTTTGGCTGCTTTTAAGAGGTGTTTAAAGCCGAGAGCAGGGTTCTTTCTTGTGCCAAGGCCATTGGTATAAAGTACCCCCAAAAGATAGCTTGCAGAAGGTGCGCCTGATTTCTCTGCCATTTTTATATACTTAAAACCTTTAGCAGGGTTTTTGCGAACACCTACGCCTTTTATAAAGCGCTCACCTAACATTATTTGTACATCAGTAATTCCTTTGTTGGCAGCTTGCTCGTAGTATTTAATTGCTGTTGGCATATGCTTTTTAACGCCTTCACCTTTTTCGTACATTATGCCAAGGCTACGTAGTGCATCAGGAATGCCTACCTTTGCTGCAAGCTTGTAATATTTAAATGCTTGGTTGAGATTTTTACGTGTACCCGTACCAGTCGCGTAAAGTGTACCAAGTAAATATTGTGAGCCAGAGTGTCCTTTAGCAGCTGATTTTTTAAACCAGTTGAATGCGGTATTTGGATTCTTTCTCTGTCCTTGGCCAAGTAAGAATAATTGACCGAGTACATATTGGGCTGCAGGATCTCCTCTTTTGGCAAAGTCTGATGCTATTTGATAGACTTTTCTGTAGTCTTTTCTCTTGTAGGCTTGCTGTAATTGTTTATTCGCATTGTTGCTTTGTGCATTACCTCTATTCGGAGCTTGTCTTGCTGGTGCTCTGTTGTTATTGGTGGCCCTAGTTGCAGCTCGTGGCGGTGTTGCTTGCCCACCTGCTGTTCCTCCTTGTCCTAGTGCGCCAGCTCCGTGCTTGTGACGAACTCCTTGAGCAGGAAGAGGATGATTATGTGCTCTTCCAGCGTGAGAGTGGGGATCAGCTTGCAAATGTGTGATTGGCAAAAAGACTGATGCAATGAAAGTGAAAGTTAAAATTCCTTTTTTCATTTCTTATTCTCTAATTTGGTTACTATTTTTTCAAGAGCTTCTAATTTCTCACGCGTACGAAGTAAAACAGCAGTCTGTACTTCAAATTCTTCTCTGCTCACTAAGTTCATTTTTCGTAAGCCACTTTCTAAGCCTCCGCGCATATTTTTCTCAATATCAGACTGTAAGTTTTGCAGAGAAGGTGGGATGAAACCAGCAAGTTTTTTTGCTAGGTCATCAAGATGATTTGTATTGTCCATTAAAAGATATCCTTCATTTAATAAAAGGTTTTAGATCGCCTTTCTGTTTTATTAGAGCAGAGCCATCGCTTTGAGCTTTACCTGCTAAATTAAGCATGGCACGCAAACTGGGCTTTTGAGCTTTAGCTATTATATTAGCATCATATTGCCATTCTTTATTGAGTACAATATTACCATTTAGTTCAAGGGGGGCTTCTGAGGAAGATAGCTTGATATTTAATTTATCAGATTCAGGTGTAATGACGGCATGGTAATCACCCGGCTCAAGTTTGATGGGTAATTGCATAGCTCCACCTTGCCAATTAATAAGTGCGTCGACTTCAGGCAGGTTTCTTTGTTGGTCTAGCTTGGCATGCCTGATGCTTCCTCTAATATCTCCAGAAAGAACAGTTTTATTCTGTAATGTATTAATGTACTTGGCATCTAAGTCAAAAAAAGTATTACTTAGTACGAGAGTTTTAGCGGGTGTAATTGCTACTATTCCATGCGCTGATAAATCTGGGCTTTTAATCTTAAATGATGACTTTAGTGATAATGACAGTAGAGATTGGAGTGGTTGAACATTCCAATTAACTTTTCCTAAGTTAGTATTTTGAATTGAGAAGTGCTGGGCTTCACCTTGCCAAACAGTACCACTTACATTGTTAAGCTTTAAGGTATTGACCATTTTTTCAAAATAAGGTTTGGCTATGGATAAAGGAAATAGCCAAGCTGTAGCAAGCAAAAATGAAACGAGACCAAGGAGGATAATTTTTTTCATTATTTAACCTCACGATTAATTGTTAACCGAATATCTATAAAACCAGCTTCATCCCCAGAATTATTAATAATCATATTATTAATGCTCAGACCATGTGTATTTTCAAGCTCGTAGAAAAAGCGCATAGCTCGATCTGCATTAGCTTTTTTTAATGTAAGTCTAACTGCATTTGAACCTTGTGTATTCATACGCTCTAGTGAAGACTTTAGTCGCCAGGTTTGTAATGAGCGCTCGATTAATTGTTGTGGATTCTGGGTGCTTTTTGGTACAGCTTTCTTGCTTTGTAACTGTAGTTTTTTAACCAAACTGCTTTGTTTTTGCATTAACCTAATATCACCTTTTTGTTTTTCTAGCATCTTATTAAGTTTAATGTGACTTGCGTATAATGGTTTTACAAGCAACAACCAAATTAAAATAAAAAGCACAACGATACCACCATATGTTACTAGCGCTTGTTCACGTGCAGATAAGGAGTTGTACCATGCTTTCATGATGTGCTTCCTTTGTCATTTTGTTTGTTGGTTGATGTATTTGATTCAGGTAGCTCTTTAATTGTGAGAATTGCTTCTACTTTATTTGCCGTAGTAGTTGAAGATTTCAAGTCTACTTTAAGCTTCATTTTTTGTGCTGCATCTTTTTTAAAAGACTCTAGGCGAGCAAGATTAGGAGAATGCATGACGAAAGTTAACTCATTTTCTTTGTAGCGTACTTCTTGCAATGACACATCCTTAAATTGTTTTAGTAAGGGGCTAATTTGAGATATTAAAGGTAAAGGAGAGTCAATTGTTTTACCAGAGTTGCGTTTGAGCAAGGTTAATTCACTTTGCATGCGCGCTACAGCATTGCCCTTATGATTCTTATTGGGGAAAGTAGTATTGAAAATATTATTAATAGTTTGAGTTAGGTGTTTACTCTCATTAGTCAGTTGTTGATTTTGCCAACCAAAAATACCTAACCATGCAGCAGCCACTAAACTTCCGAGTACTAAAGTAGGTTTCCATATTTTCCAGTTTACATTTGATTCACGCTTTTTGCTGACGAAGCCAGTGATTAAATTTAAAGGAAGGGCACTGGCAACACTCTTATATTGAATATTATTGCCATCAATAGCTTTAAGTGGGTATTCTTGAAGCTCTTCAGGTAAATCTTCTTTTGATATATTGGTGAAAATGAATTCGGGGGGTGTTGTATCTAATTGCTCAAGAAATAATGTCAGTAAACTTTCATCACAAGTAAAACCGTAGAAGTCATTTAGGCGAACACTTACTGTTTTGTCACTTTCTGAATTGAGTTGTTCTTGTTGTATCGACCATGCACCTTTCTCTAAGGGTAATACCAATAACTGTGGTAAGGCAAAATGAACTGCGATACCATTTTTACGCAATAAGACAAGAAATGAATCAAGCTTTTGACGATTAATTACAGCAACCTGAGTTCCCAAGTCTTGATTGTCATGCACAGCAAAATGCAAGTCTTCGATATCTTCTGCTAATGTATCTTCTAAGGCATAAGGGATAGCTTGCATTAACTGTTTTTTGTTTTTGCTAGGGATTTTGACTGAAGTTAAAACTACTTCATTATCAGGAACTAGTAAAAGCACGCGTCGACCTCGGGTCAATGAGCGTATTTTTTCCCAGTCACTTGATGTGAATTGCGTCTCTGTTTGTCTCTTTCCTAATAAGGCATATTTTGGATTAGCATCAAGAGAGTCTATTTTTATTACTAAAAGCTGCATTTATTTTTTTACTTTGGTGATAGTATTCGGATTACTTAAGTCGCGCATTATGACAGAAACTTGCTCGTTATTCCGTTCTAAAATAGAATTTATGAAGAGTCGTGCGTTATTTATCTCTACAGTACCAGTGAGTAAAAAATAATCGCTATTTACACCTAGGTTTTGTACATTCAATGCATTGGAGTCATTGTTTAGATTGTTGTTTTCGTTATTATTGCTTCCACCAGTGTTGTTTTCAGAACCTATGGCATTCGGTGCATAGCGCCTAATAAAATCTTTAATATCTATGAATGGGTTGTCTTTGCGGGCTTCTTTGATTTTTTCAATGGTATCTTTGGCAAAGCCAATCGCTCTTAATACTTCAGAAGATGCAGTATTAATATTTATTGGTACAGGGTTGTCTTTACCAGAGCGTTTATTGGGTAATGTAGAAACATGCTTTATTAACTTTTGGTAAATTTTTTCTTTCATATTTTTGAGTAAGCGTAGTTCTGTAGGGCTAACAAGTTCTGTGTTTGCACTGTAGTAGGCAGGCTCTAGTGACTGATAATAAGATGTCTCGGCGCCATAGCCACTGCCATCCCCTTTCTCAAGGAGATTGCCATTAATATCATCCTTGTCTATCCAGTCTTTTAATATATCGACAAAACCATCGGCAGAATCAAGTTCACGATCTTCATCAATATCTTCTACTAATCTAATTAAACGGTTTCGAGTGATTTTGGCATAGTCTGGTTGTATCTTAGGGTTATTATTTTCGTTATTCGTACCGTCCCCTTGATTGTTAGTGCCTTGGTTATTTGTATTATTGGGAATATTTTGATTGTTGGTCGTTTTTGCAGGTGGAGGAATCTTTAATGAATTCACATTAATACGAGATTGTAAATCAATGAGTTTGCCCGTCATTAAACCGCCTTCAATGGGTAATATTAATGCAGTGTCGGAATACCAGTCATCGTCATGAGACACGTAATCTTTATGATCTTTAAAGCTTCTTTCTAAGATAGTAGCAGCCCAATCCTCCATGCCATTGGCATAAAGATAAGCTTGTTCAAGATGGCTAATATTGCTGGATAGTCTTATCTGTATTTGCTGGCGATACATAATCATCGTAGCAAGTGATACAGCAATAGAGGTGATAATCAGAGCAGTTATTAATGCAACGCCATCTTGATGAGTTTTTTGCTGGGTGAACCTAAACATCATTTTGGACCAACCAACTGCAGGCGTTGTGAAAGGCGCGCACTTTTACCATTTCGATAATGTAATTTATGATCATAGATGGTGGTATAGGACATCACAGCGCGTACATAGTTTCGTGTTTCATTAAAAGGAATGCTCTCAATCCAGCGAGGTGCAGAAATGTTAAAATCCGGGGCCCAGCGAGGGATCCGATGGGGTCCAGCGTTATAGCTTGCTGTGGCTTTAACGTAATTTCCCCTGAAGCGTTTTAACATTTGACTTAAATAAGCTGCCCCAATATTTGCATTTTTCTTGGGAATTAACAAATCTGAAGTTCGGTGAGACTTTATACCAAGTTTTCTAGCCACACCTCTAGCGGTTGCAGGCAG
>VAPK011023481.1_pt1 | contig 11802 bp, 7 predicted proteins | sample 3395031 | NCBI WGS metagenome assembly VAPK01 (sample SAMN08290443, study PRJNA428436) | hydrothermal vent metagenome | isolation source: Deep-sea hydrothermal vent chimney 1 | place: Pacific Ocean: Juan De Fuca Ridge | reverse complement strand
GGCCGCGAAAACCAGAATCGGCGTCCGCAAGGTCGGCATACGCATAGGTGATTCGTGAATCGTTGCCACCACCGGTTTGCCCGGCAAGGAAATCGTTTCGGTGGCCGATAGTAAGCCGGCTGCTGAAATCATAGCGCTCACCTCGGCGACGAGCGTCGAAATTCATGTCCGAATAGAGTGCGGATTGGCTGACTGTTTCTTCCCGGTCGTTTGGCTGATTAACGTCACGGCGATAGTATTGCGAAAAGAAGGTCTGCAATCGCCAGCTATTGCCCCGGTCGCCGCCTGCTCGTCTGCCGTTGCTCCGGTTTTGCGTACCGGTCTGCCGGTCTACGGCGAGTAGAGCAGCGAGTCGTTGTCGGACACGAGCCGCACCTTCTCCGTCAGGATAGAGCGAAAGATAGCGCTGATACTCCGCCTTGGCGTGCGCAGATTGCCCCTGCCTTTCGCGAGCAAGCGCCAGGAACTCCTGAGCTTCCATTTGTCGAGGATGTTCAGGCAGTTGCAAGATCTTGGTATAGATCTGAATAGCCCGCGACCTGTTCCCGGAGACCATCGTCAAACGTGCCTCACTCATCAGGGAGTCTATCCTGGAAGACATTTCAGCCGCCGTCGAGCTAGCCGATTCACCGCTGAGCTCAGCCAGAACCTCTGCGGCGGCGGCCGTCAAGTCAACGGCGGTAGCGCGTACACTAATTTGGTCAATCCAGGCGTCCGGAAAGCTCTCGACCACGGAACTCAACGCTGTCCGCGCGCTGTCGGTCGAATCAAAGTCGCCGAGTCTGAGTCGATACCAGGCTTGTCCTTCGACGATAACTTTGGAGTAAAAAAGCCGCTGGCCTGTCGCTATTGGTAAACCGCCAAGGTCTGCAGCCGTAGGAATACGCTGCAGTGACGCCAGGTTAATCACGAATATCGGCGCCGCCGGTTTTGGTCTAAGTACCTGTCGGTGTGAAATCGACGGTTTCTTGCGCGGTGTCTCGACGGCGGCAAGGTCACGTTGAACGTTCACTGTTAAGCGAAATGTCAGTGCGCGAGAATCGATCGTATAAGAAACGATCTCGCTAAACTTCAATACAAGAACAGGGCTGCCTGCCGCGCTGCCCTGGTACTCGAAATCGATCAGAGCTGCCCGGTCGGAGTTGACGGGTCGGTAGCGACCGTTCGACTGCACCGCGTACGGAGAGACACCGTTGCAGATTGTCGTCGGCTCGATACGGATGCGTAAATGATCGCCCTGTTTCCGCGGTGTATGGTCAAGAACTGTTACCTGACAATTGAAGTGAATTTCAATTGAGGCGTTGGCAGAGTCTCCTGTGACACGAGAGTTGCCGATGAAGTTCGGCGCCGCGAATGCTACCGGGATCAGCAGAATGAGCACGGTGCCGAGCAACCATTTACTCGGGCGACCTACTACCATCCCCGGTCACTGATGCGATGACAGCCGCTGCTCGCACAGTTCAGATCCTGACCCAGGCCGTTGTGGTCGTCCTCGCCGGCTTTGTAGTCGTTAGCGTGGCAGCCAGCGCAGGTCGGCTGGTAACCTGGGGACGGCCAGTTTACGACTTCCGTATTGGACTGATGACATTCGGTGCAGTCAAAATTATCCCGGTGGTCGAGCGGCTCGTACGTGAGTCCTGTGTGGTTGTAATCTGCGGGCCTCCAGCCATTCGTTATGTGGCACAAGTCGCAGTCCTGAGTAGTGTTGAAGTGATTGGGATTCTGGCCCGCTGCAAGTACGCCGTTGTGGCACGATGAACAAGATCCGAGTACCTGATTGTGGTCAATCGCGGCGACCGGCACCCACCTGTTGCTGTTGTGGCAGTCTTCGCAAATATTCGTCGTCTGTACGTGCGTCGGGCCTTTGCCAGTAGCATCTACGCCGTTGTGGCAGTTGACGCAATTGTTCGTAATATTGACGTGATCGAAGTTCGCCGGAGTCCACGCGAGCGTCGTATGACAGTCATCGCAATTGTTGCCGCTCGCGACATGCGCGGCGTGCTTTCCGGTAGCGATAATGCCGTCGTGGCAGGTGCTACAACTGCCGAGTACCTGCGTATGGTCGACCGCAAAGGCCGGCACCCAGGTCGTCGGATTATGGCAATCTTCGCAAACGTTGGAAGTGAGGATGTGTGTCGGGTTCTTGCCCGTCGCGTCGGCGCCGTTGTGGCAGCTTGAGCAGTTTCCGGAGATGTTGACGTGATCGAAATTCGCCGGTAGCCAGGCGCCGGTAGTATGGCAGTCTTCGCAGTTGTTACCGCTCGCAATATGCGCCGGATTCTTGCCTGTTGCTATCGTGCCGTTGTGGCAACTGCCGCAGCTTCCCAGGACTTGTGTGTGATCAACAGTAAAAGTCGGCACAAACGTGTTCGTCGTATGGCAATCTTCGCAGATATTGCTTGTTAGGACGTGGGTCAAATTTTTCCCGGTCGCGCCGACGCCGTCGTGGCAAGTGGCGCAATTGCCGATAACCGTGGCATGGTCGAAGTTTGCCGGCGACCATGCGACCGTTGAGTGGCAGTCATCGCAATTGTTGCCGCTGGTAATATGCGCTGCGTGTTTCCCGATTGCGGTGCTGCCATTATGGCAACTGCTACAAGAACCGAGTACCTGCGTATGGTCGACGGTGAGCGCTGGCACAAACGATGCTGTGCTGTGACAGTCTTCACAAACGATCGTGGTCTGAACGTGATTTGGACTTCTGCCAGTAGCGGTAGCGCCGTTGTGACAGCTAACGCAATTTCCGACAACGCCAACATGGTCAAACACAGCGGGCTGCCAGGCCGCTGTGCCGTGACAATCGTCACACTGATCGTTTGACGATATGTGAGTTGCGGTTTTTCCTGTCGCCTGAACGCCGTTGTGGCAACTGGCACAGCTACCGGTCAGGGATGAGTGATCTACGAACGGCACGATCTTCCAACTCGTGCTTATGTGGCAGTCAGAGCACTCGCCAAAGGTAGCGACATGACTGGCGGGCTTGGTGGAGGCTCGGACAAGATTGCTCTGTGAATGACAACTGGAGCAGCTGGAGGCTGTTGCGCCGAATACTCCGCCAACGTGGCAGCCTTCGCACGTTACATTGGCGTGCGCACCGTCGAGCTGAAAGCCGGTGCTAAAATGATCAAAGGTCTGTTGAGAGACCGCTGTTTGCGGCGAGACCAGGCTGACGGCAGCAAGCGCGAGAAGTGGCAATAGCGCCCATGCAAACGTCGTGCGTTGGGAGCCTGGGTTTTCTCTTGGAGTGACTATCATTGCAATGACCTGATTTCTTTGAATGAGTCTGCCGAGTGACAGCGTCCGCAATCGGAGCCGAATTCTCCGTCGTGAACGTCGTCTGCTCGATGGCAGCTACGGCAGGTGACGCCCAAAAGTTGCATCTTATCCAACGGGCTGCGATGGCAATTACTGCAATTGACTGTCGTGTGCGCTCCGGAAAGTGGGAAGTCTGTTTGCGCGTCATGGTCGAACGTCCAGGCATCCCACGCAACGGGGTTGTGGCAGGCATCGCAGCGTTCGTGAAAGCTCCCTCGGTGCGGATCGTCTTCCTGGTGGCAATTCCCGCAGTTCGAGTCAACGTTCCCGAAGGCGCGATTCTGGTGGCAGTCGGTACACTCGTTGTCGGCGTGCTTTCCAAGCAATGGAAAGGAAGCCAGATCATGATCGAAAAAGACCGGGTCCTGCCAGTTGACTTCCGTATGACAATTTTCGCACTGTGTACCCAGCGAACTGTCGTGAGCATCGTCGTCGAGGTGGCACGAACTGCAATAAGTCTGCAGCGCTACCTCAAATATTGGTTCAATATGACAGTCGGTACAAATAACGTCACGGTGTCCACCACGAAGTGCATATTCGGTGTCTTCGTCATGTTCGAATGTCGGCGCCGCCCAGTCGTCGTTGCTGTGACAATCATTGCATTCGAGGCCGTTGTGTCCGTCATGGCTATCGTCTTCGGTATGGCAGGAAATGCACGCGGTGTCCATCTGATCGTTGAACGGGTTTTCTGAGTGACAATCCGCACAGCCCAGCCGTGCATGCTTTCCTTGTAATGGGAATGTTGTGTCACGTTCGTGACTAAAGCTCGAGTCGCTCCAATCACTCGGGTTGTGGCAGCTTTCACACTGGTCGCCGCTGCGCCCGTCATGCGCATCGTCAGCTTTGTGGCAACCGACGCAAGTCGTGGGCGCATTCTGATACGTTTCGTCCACGTGACAGTCCAGACAAGTAACCGTCGTGTGTTTTCCTGTTAGTGGGTACCCGGTAGAATCGTGATCGAAGTTCGCGTCCTTCCACTCGGTGGGTTTGTGGCAACTCGAACAATCCTCGCCGAGTGTTGTTTTATGTACATCGTCCTCATTGTGACAGTCGTTGCAGAAACTCGTAGCGTCGCGCCGTTTGGTGCTCGCTGCATGGCATTCATTGCAGGCAACCTCCAGATGAGCGCCAATGAGCTCGAAGTCAGTGAAGCTGTGGTCGAATGCGGCCTCATCGAGCACGGTGATATCGCCGTCCCGACCGATATGATCCGTGTGACAAGATGAGCACGCTGAGTCGCGGACATCCTGAAACATTCCATGAAAGCCGCTCTGCGCATTGAAGTCCGCCGCTACAGCATCGTGACAGTCCAGGCAAAGCACTTTTTGCCCGTCTTTGTCGAACATCTTGTGGCAGGAAGAGCATTCGGTTTCCAAATCCGCATGACCGGCGATTACCTCGCCCGGCATCACAAGCGCTTCGAGGTCTTGAGCGAATGCCTGTTTAGCTGTTGTCGAAGTTAATACCAATACAGCTCCGATACATATTCGTTTCCAACACCGCATTCGCTCGAATCTTTGCGGGTTAATACATGTGGACGGCAAGAACGTGCGCAAGCGCCGATAGGATGAGTAACAAAAAAAGCGGCATATGAAACACGTGCCACAGTGAAAACAGTCGCTCGTAAAAGGACAGTTGCGCCACTTGGCGCATCAACCCGACCTGTGTTTTCGCATATTGATTGGCGGCGCGACGAAGTTCTTTCGAATTTTGGCGAATGGTCTGGGAGTCGACAGCCTTCGCACGAAGCTCCTTCCAGATTCTGAAACTCAGCTTGGCCCTGACGTAACCGTGCTTGACCGTCCAGAGAAGACTTCTTCGAACGCCGATCTTTCTCGTGTATTTTTCGCCAAGCAGCTCTTCAGATATCGAGTGCAATTCTTCGGCGAACTCCGGGAGGATCACCGCGACGCCGCTTTTGTCGCTTATGGAATTCGCGATTTCCTCACGAAGCTCTTCGATGTCGGTGCGCTTTCCATAAAGTCCGCGATGAATGCGGGCATATATGTATCGACCGACAATACCGCTGCCGGCAACTGCCAACATACTGTATAGCGCGACCTTGCTGTTGATGGCGTTGGCGCTGAAGTTGCAGTGGTATAAAACAAGCAACGGTCCGACAAGCCCGAGAATCATATGGATTCGAAACCAGTGCTTGATCAAGCCCATTCGTTGCAGCAGTTTGGATTTCTTGCTGACAGGGTAGAACAGCAATAGCAGCATGAGCGTACCGCCGACGATACCAAGCCAATATCCCAGACCCTCCTCCGGATTTACGATTTCGTTGCCTCGCAACAGCCATCCGGCGAAGATCGCGAGAATCAGCGCACCGTAGCCAACGAGGGGCCAGCTGATGGTACGTAGAAATGACGAATATGGGCGTACCTGGTGGTCCGATACTCCTAGCCTGTTTGTCGCAATCTCGTTCATTTCTTTACGCTACTCAATAGTCAAGCTGATTTGTGCGTTACCGGTCACAGTTACCAAGTCGGACTTCGCCTCCAAACCTTGTAGCGAAGCCGCAGCATCACCGTTGCGAGAAATTCGCGCGGTTACCGAGACCTGTTCGAAGTCGGAAAGCTTCACTTCCTTGACCATTGCCAGAGAGTCGTCCAGCACAAAGTTAAACGGCAGGTCCGAGGCAGGCCGACGAAGCACAGCAGCCGGTGGACCTGATACGCTGTTGGCCCGAGCGAAAACGAATACGGTATCGGTTGGCTGCACGATTTCCGCAGCCCGTGCAGATAGGCTTAAGTATCCCGATATACTCGCGGGCAATGGTTGTACGTTGCTGCTGGAAAGAGATGCAAGTCCTGCGTCGTACTCTCCGAGTTCTACCGCGTTCTCGTAGGCGCTCACCGCCGCGTCATTCCGACCTAAGTATTTGTATGACCGCGACAACAGCAGCCAGCTCTTGCCATCGTCTGGGTTTTCGGCAGTGCGTGACTCCAAGCCTTCGAGCATGCTCGCTACGGACCCGATCTTTTCAGCCGAGTTCGTCGACGTAACGGGGCTTCCATTCGTTCGTAGTGCATTTGAGTGCTCGTTGTTTATTCCTGGCGACCCGAGAAAAACGTATAGGGCAGCCGCGATAGCCGGCAGGCCGATCGTGAGCGACAAGAATATCCCACGATTGTGTGCGCCGTATAATGGTCGAACGACGAATGCGACACTGAGGACGCCGACCAAGAATGCTGCGATCAAAAAGTACCCTGACATACTGAATAATACCCGTTATATTTTTACGACTTACATACACACGCAGCGCAGCTGCATTAGGTTCCATGTTTCTAACAAATACTGCTACGATTCAACGCAACCTCGGGCTCGCTTTGAGCCAGGTGTCTCTTTGCCGCGACAGGCGTTTAACTTAAGAGTCGCGGAATCAAAGAAAAGAGACGCCTTAGCTGGTTCAATGATCGTATTGAGGTTTAAGATTACGCGTAAGTTCTTGCGTCGCACGCCTAGTCTTCGCCGCAGCAATACAAGAAAGCAGCAAAGGAACCCGAGATCACTTTTAACGCTATCCCCTATTTGCTACCGGTCGTGGCAATTATCGTCTGGTATTGGCGGCGACACGCGCGGGTAGAACGAACCGGTTTGAGCGCCCTTGTATCCTCGTCCGAAGAGGGATTAGTTGAGCCGCCGACACTGCACCCGGAAATTGACCCAACGCTTTGTATCGGGTGTACGAACTGCGTTTCGGCTTGTCCGGAACACAGTTCACATACCGTGCTTGGCATGATCAACAAGAAGGCTCACCTCGTCGGACCGACCAATTGCATCGGACACGGCGCCTGCAAACTGGTGTGCCCGGTGGGCGCTATCACGCTGGTGTTCGGAACGGCGAGGCGGGGTGTTGATATACCTTCAGTAAACCCGAATTTCGAGACCAATGTGCCGGGCGTATTCATTGCCGGCGAGCTTGGCGGCATGGGGCTGATACGAAATGCTGTTGAGCAGGGTAAGCAGGCGATGCAATCGATACGGCAGCTGGTATCTAATGCACATCAGAACGAATTGGACGTTGTAATAGTTGGTGCCGGTCCGGCTGGGCTTGCTGCGACGCTCGCCGCGAAAGAAGCGGGTATCCGTTATGCAACGATCGAACAGGAAGAACTCGGCGGTACCGTTGCCCATTTTCCGCGACGCAAGCTAGTGATGACACAGCCGGCGGAGTTGCCGATCGTCGGTTCGATGCGTTTCAAAGAAGTTCGGAAGGAAACGCTCATTGACTTCTGGCGTGAAGCCGAAGAGAAATCCGGCATTACTATTAGCTATGGCGAATCGGTAGGCGCTGTCGAGGCAGCCGCCGACGGCGGGTACACCGTGAAGACCAGCAGGCAGCTCTACAATACCCGTGCGGTACTCCTGGCCATTGGTCGCCGCGGATCTCCGCGAAAACTGGGCGTATCCGGCGAAGAGTTGTGCAAAGTGGTTTATCGTGTCATCGATGCTTCGCAACACAGGAATCAGCACGTGTTGGTTGTCGGCGGCGGGGATAGTGCACTGGAATCAGCGACGATGATTGCTGCGGAACCGGGGACAACGGTCACACTATCCTATCGGTCTGGGTCATTCTCGCGCGCGAAGCTGAAGAATCGCGACTTGGTTCAAGAGATGTCCGCTAACGGTCGAATACGGATCATGTTCAATTCGACAGTACAGTCAATTAGTGACACTCACGTTGAGGTCGATACGGAAGGAGTGAACGAATCGATCCCGAATGACGCGGTTGTCGTATCGGCTGGCGGAATATTGCCAAGCGGTTTTCTACGAACGGTTGGGATCATCGTTGAGACTAAATGGGGCACGGAATAGTAGGTGAGCAGCTGCGATGAAATGGATTTGCTACATATCCATTTGCTAACGCGTACAGACGAGGGTTTAGGAATGACCTGGCTTAGGAAGTCGCAGGTGCGTTGCGCAAGGACTCTGCGAGCCGATGCGCGAAAAATTCCCACTCACCGAAGTTGCCAGCGTTGATGCGCGACTGAGAGAAGCATTCAGTATCCTGAACACAACATTGTGTTTTCGCGCGCGGTTGCAATGAAGAAACCGACGCTGTTCTGAGGCGTGCTGACCCTCGAATAGTGTTCGAGTTGCTTCTGGTTGTACATAGGCGAGGCGACCGATGCTGCGCTGGAATCGCCCGCTTTTCTTGTTCATATCTCGGCTACTATAGTTGATACTAGGGTTCAACGCGCTGAAGTGCCCGGAGTTGAAGATGGATTTTGAATGGTCTCCCAAAGTGCAGGAGTTGCGAGAGCGCCTGTTAGCGTTCATGGATGAGTACATCTATCCGAACGAAGCGGTGTTCTCGCAGCAAGTCGAGGCAGGCGATCGCTGGGAGCCGCCGGAAATACTGGAAACCCTGAAGCAGCAGGCCAAAGCGGCCGGTCTCTGGAACCTGTTTTTGCCCAAGGAATACGGGCAGTTCAGCGCGGGTCTGACAACACTCGAATACGCACCGCTTGCGGAGATCATGGGTCGTGTATTGTGGTGTCCGGAGGTCTTCAATTGCAGCGCGCCTGACACCGGTAACATGGAGGTTCTTGCTCGCTATGGCGACGAGGCGCAGCAGCAGCAATGGTTGATGCCCTTGTTGCACGGCGAAATACGATCAGCTTTCGCGATGACAGAGCCGGACGTGGCCTCCTCTGACGCCACCAACATACAAACGTCGATTCTTCGCGATGGCGATGACTACGTAATAGAAGGCCATAAGTGGTACATCAGCGGCGCCTGTAATAATCGCACCAAAATCATGATCGTCATGGGCAAGACGGACCCGGAGGGCAAGAACCGATACCAGCAGCAGTCGATGATTCTGGTGCCGATGGACGCTGACGGCGTGCAGGTCGTTCGTCCAATGCGCGTGTACGGGTTCGACGATGCGCCCGAGGGACATGCCGAGGTGATTTTTAACAACGTTCGCGTTCCCGTTACCAATCTCCTGCTTGGTGAAGGACGCGGTTTCGAAATTGCGCAGGGGCGCCTCGGACCGGGACGGATCCATCACTGCATGCGACTGGTGGGTCTCGCGCAGCGGGCACTGGAAGCCATGTGCGCAAGGGCAGAAAGTCGAGTTGCGTTTGGCAAGCCGCTGAGTAAGCAGCAGTCGGTACGTGAAGACATCGCTCGGTCGGCGTGCGAAATCGAGCAAGCGCGACTACTGACGCTAAAAGCCGCGTCGCGGATGGACGAAGGTGGCGCCAAGGCGGCCAAAGATTTGATCGCGATGATAAAGATCGTCGCGCCGAGCATGGCCTGCGCGGTGATCGACCGGGCGATACAAATTCACGGTGCGGCCGGGGTGAGTCAGGACTCGTTTCTTCCACACGCCTACGCCGGTGCGCGCTCCATTCGGCTCGCAGACGGGCCGGACCAGGTTCACATGATGCAGCTTGGTCGCAATCTTGCTGCGGCCTCAATCGCACCTTAAGGGACGCGGACATTGCAAGACTCAGTTGATTCGCTGGATGTGAGCGTGCTGCAACCGTATCTGGAGGCGAACGTGGTGGGATTCGAGGGTCCGGTGACGATCGAGAAGTTCGCTGACGGTCAGTCCAATCCGACGTTTAAGGTAAGTGCAGCATCCGGTGACTACGTCCTGCGTCGCCAGCCACCGGGCGAGCTCTTGAAGTCGGCGCATGCGGTGGATCGCGAGTATCGGGCACTGGCGGCACTGGCCGACACGGAGGTGCCGGTGGCGAAAGTATTTCACCTCTGCGAAGACCGGGACCTTATCGGCTCGATGTTCTACATCATGCAGTACTGCGATGGGCGGATTTTCTGGGATGCCTCGATTCCAGAAGTGGGCAAGACAGAGCGATCGGCGATCTATGACGATATGAGCAGGGTTTTAGTCGCTCTGCACCAGGTCGATGTGGAAAAAGCCGGACTTGGTGACTTCGGCAAGCCGGGCAGCTATTTCAAACGCCAGTTCGGTCGCTGGAGCAGCCAATACCGCGCGTCTGAGCTGCGACCGGTCAAGGCGATGGAAACCTTGATGGACTGGCTTGCGGAACACTTGCCCGCGGACGATGGCCGTGTGTCGCTGGTGCACGGTGACTATCGTCTCGACAACATGATCTTCGATGCCTCGGAACCCCGCGTCATCGCATTGCTGGATTGGGAGCTTGCAACATTGGGACACCCATTCGCAGACGTTGGCTACCAGTGCATGCAGTTGCGCATGCCGGACCGGTCCGGGAGTATTTCCGGACTGCGTGGCCGGGATCTCGGTGAGCTGGGAATACCGACCGAGGAAGAATACGTCGCACGGTACTGTCAGCGAATGGGTATCGATGGAATCGATAACTTCGGATTTTACGTGGCGTTCAGTTTCTTTCGACTGGCGGCCATTGTGCAGGGCGTTGCGAAGCGCGCCGCGGATGGCAACGCATCGAACAAAAATGCGGCGAGAATGGGTAAGTTCGTCCAGCCCATGGCCGAACTGGCCCTTGAGGCCATAAGCTAGTGGCGCGAACTTTGCTGATTAGCGGACTCAAAAATAGCAACAGTAAAAATCTCAAAAATCTTAAGGAATTCGTCGTGACTCACGCAGTACGTTTGGTTTCAGTTTTCATTGTCGTTCTTCTCGCGCCCCTTCCCGCCGTCGCCGTAAACGCTGCGGACGATCTGGCAACGCAGATCGAGTTACCGTTCGAGACCTTCCGGCTCAATAACGGGCTGACGGTCATCGTGCATTCCGACCATTCGACGCCAACGGTCTTCGTCGGCATGTGGTATGGCGTAGGTTCGAAGGACGAACCGGAGGGGAAAACCGGCTTCGCACACCTGTTTGAACACCTGATGTTCCAGGGCACTGAAAATCGTGACGGCGAATTTTTCTCGCCGTTCACCGACGCCGGCGCGACCGGTATGAATGGCACAACGAATGAAGACCGCACGAACTACTTCGAAACGGTGCCATCCGGGGCAATCGACATGGCTTTGTGGATGGAAAGCGACCGGATGTCACACCTTCTCGGTGCCGTTACCCAGGAGGCGCTGGATGAACAGCGCGGCGTTGTACAAAATGAGAAACGACAGGGCGAGACACGGCCCTACGCGCAGATGCACGACAAGATACGCGCTGGAATTTACCCGCTGGATCACCCCTATCGTCACTCTGTGATCGGCTCGATGGACGACCTGGATGCGGCCTCGCTTGACGATGTTCACGAGTGGTTTAATCAATACTACGGCGCGTCCAACGTCATTCTTGTACTGGCGGGCGATATTTCAATAGAGGACGCACGGAAAAAGGTTCAGCACTACTTCGGCGGAGTGCCCGTTGGGGTGCCGTTGTCGCAACCTAAGAAGTGGATTCCGAATCTCACCGAAAACCGGGAAGAAAGGATGTTTGACGATGTTGGTCAAACGCGCATTACTCGAGTCTGGGCGCTGCCGGGCTTGAACGACAAGGACACATCACTGATGTACCTGGTCAACGACTCACTGGTCGCGAACAAGAATTCG
>VAPK010203648.1_pt1 | contig 11804 bp, 11 predicted proteins | sample 3395031 | NCBI WGS metagenome assembly VAPK01 (sample SAMN08290443, study PRJNA428436) | hydrothermal vent metagenome | isolation source: Deep-sea hydrothermal vent chimney 1 | place: Pacific Ocean: Juan De Fuca Ridge | reverse complement strand
GACTTAAAAGCAAATCAGAATTTCTTATCGTTGCAAGAGGAACTTACATCAACAGAAAATAAAATTTCCTTTTCACGGCAAAGTTACAACGACCAAGTACTCTTTTATAACAATAAAACTGAGATGTTTCCTTCAAATATTGTAGCCGGTATGTTCAATTTTAAACCTGAAGAATTTTTTGAAATTGAAGACAAGGCAGAAAAAGAAGTACCGAAAGTTAAATTCTAATATATCATATAATTAATAATTTAGATCGGATAAAAGTTTATGTGGGAACTGATTAGAGCAAATCAGCGAAAGTCATTTGTGCTTTTTGTTTGTATGGGAATAATTCTGCTTGCACTCGGCTATTTTGTAGGTGAAGCGTTTTTGGGGCAAGGCGGCGGTTCGTTTGGAATTTTAATAGCATTTGTAACCTGGATTGTTATGACGTTAATCTCATATTACAGCGGCGGTTCGCTACTTATGAAAATTTCAAACGCTCAATTAGTTACAAAGTCAGTACATCCTCAACTTTATAATGTAGTTGAAGAAATGAAGATTGCTGCAAATTTACCGAAGATGCCTAAAATTTATATCATAAATGAAGAAGCCCCAAACGCATTTGCAACCGGACGTAACCCTGAAAACTGTGCGGTAGCCGTTACTGCCGGTTTGCTTGCACAAATGAACCGAGATGAATTGCAGGGTGTAATTGCTCACGAAATGTCTCACGTTAAAAATCGTGATATTCTATTTATGACTTTTGCCGGAATAATGCTCGGCAGCATTGTACTTATTTCGCAAGTATTTTTGCGGGGGATGTGGTTTACAGGCGGTTCATCAAGAAGATATAAAAGTTCTTCTTCCGAAGGTGGGGGACAAGGACAAATGATACTTATGATTGCGGCAATTGTGTTTGCAATACTTTCTCCAATTTTGGCACAGTTACTTTACTTTGCAATTTCGCGTAAACGGGAATACCTTGCCGATGCCAGCGGTGCAAGGCTTACACGATATCCCGAGGGATTGGCATCTGCATTGGAAAAATTATCTCAAAACAAATTTGATTTGAAATCAGCAAATAAAGCTACAGCCGGTTTGTATATTGTTAATCCGTTAAAGAAAAAGGGAATGAAACTTTCCGATTTGTCAAGTACGCATCCGCCGATTTCAGAGCGGATTAAAATATTAAGAAATATGTCACAGGGAGCAGGTTTCAAAGATTATCAGCGTGCGTTTAATATTGTTAATCGCAAGCATAATGTAATAGTGCCATCTTCCGCTTTAAACAAAAATGAAAAAGTCTCAATAAGAAAACCATTTGAATCGGAAAGCGGTGCATCAGCGAAAAGAGATAGGCGGAAATTGGGCGACATAATGATGAACGTAAATAAATATTTATTTTTAACATGTGTCTGCGGATTAAAAATGAAAATCCCGCCTGATTATAAAAAAAAGGAAATTTCGTGTCCGCGATGCGGAAAAGTTCACACAATTCCACTGGATAAATTAGCTGCTGTCGCGGCTGTGGGAAAGTCTATTTAACTTTTTGTCAAATGAATAATTATAAACTTACTATTCAATACGATGGAACTAATTATGCCGGTTGGCAGATCCAAAATAATGCTGCTACAATTCAGCAGACTATTATTGAGAAAATTAAAATTCTATTAAAAGAAGATGTTAACTTAATTGGTTCAGGTCGTACTGATGCAGGAGTTCACGCTTGGGGACAAGTTGCCAATTTCAGAACGGATTCTCAAATTAAAGTAGAAAAGTTTCGCTATTCGCTAAATTCACTTCTGCCTTCAGATATTAATATTAAGAGCATTGAAAATGTGGCGGAATCATTTCACGCACGTTTTGATGCAAAACGTAGAAGTTATATGTATATAATTAGCAAAGAACAATCCCCATTTTATCTCAATTATTCATACTTCTTTACTAAAATTAAAAATTTAAATATTTTTAAACTGAATGAGTTAAACTCGGTATTACTTAACGAACATGATTTTACATCGTTTGCCAGGAAAAACACAGAAACGAAAAATAAAATTTGTACTGTTTATAACATCAAATGGAGGGAAACGGAAGACTTTGTGATTTTTTTTGTTGAAGCCAATCGTTTTCTGCATGGAATGGTAAAAACGCTTGTTGGAACAATACTTGAATTAGGATTTGAAAATTATGACAAAAATAAATTAAATGAAATTCTTAAAGCAAAAAACAGAGAATCGGCGGGAAAGGCGTTCCCGTCAAAGGGATTGTTTTTATTTAAAGTGAGGTATTGATGTTAAATTTTAAACAAAAAAACGTGCTGATAACAGGCGGTTCAAGAGGAATTGGAAAAGCATGTGTGAAATTATTTTCCGAAAGCGGAGCCAGAGTTGCATTTACTTATTTTACCGATTCAAAGGCTGCTGAAAGTGTAGAATCTGAATTTGGGAAAAGCAAAGTAACTGCTTATCAATGCGATATTTCCTCAACAGAGAGCATTGTGGAAATGTCAGAAAAAGTTATTTCAGATTTTGGAAGAATTGATATTCTTGTCAATAATGCGGGTATTTGGACTTATGGAGAAGTTGGCTCAATGGACAAAAAAGTTTGGAACGATATTATCGGATTAAATTTGACAGGTGCATTTTTTGTTACTAAGCAGTTTGTTAATAGAATGAAAGAAAACAAATTTGGAAAAATTATTTTTGTAACCTCAACTGCAGCACAACGCGGCGAGGCTTTTCATTCGCATTATGCTGCAACTAAAGGAGCATTAAATGCGGTTACAAAATCTCTTGCTGTTGAACTTGCAGATTTTAATATAACCGTAAATGCTGTTGCCCCGGGATGGGTTGATACCGAAATGAACGATGGGGTTTTTGCCGAACCAGGATATCGCGAAAAAATTGAAAAAGATATTCCCATAGGCAGAATTGCGACTGCGGAAGATGTTGCCGGACCGATTTTATTTTTGGCCTCTGAGCTTGCAAGACATATTACAGGCGAAGTAGTTAACATAAATGGCGGGAGCGTTCTATCAGGTTAACAGGTTTTGCAGGTTATTTATTTTAATAATTTTTATTATCTGTATCTAAATTATATATTTAAATTTTCAATTAGATTATATTATAAGGAAATAATTTGGAACTTCTTTCAGCATTGCATCCGATTTTTATACATTTTCCAATTGTAATATTTTTACTCTATATCGTTTTTGAAATATTGGGACTGTTTAGAGAACAGTATTCAAATACAGCATTAATTTTGTTAATACTCGGCGTTGTTGCAGGCGTTGCTGCTGTGCTTACGGGCAACCAGGCTGCCGAAGTTATTGAAAAATCTTCACAAATTAGTAAGCTGATTCCAAAAGAATTACTTGAAGAACACGAGAATTATGCAACTATTGCTTTGTGGTTTTTCTTTGCTCTATCTGCTCTTAGAATATATTTGACCGTGAAAAAGAAATTTACTCAAAAGATAAAAATTGTTATCATTGCCTTGGCAATAATAGGCTACTTGTTTGTATTTGAAACAGCAGCACACGGTGGAAAATTAGTTTATGATTTCGGAGCAGGGACAACAATTATAAAAAATATTAATGATAAAAATTAAATGAAAAAAATTATTCTTTTAATATTATTATTCAGTGTGTCGGCGCAGGCTCAATTATTGAAATTAGGGCAAGCAAAAGGTCTGTTTATGTCTGTTGGAGTTGGAGCCAGAATTCCTATTTTTACTTTTTCCGACAGATTTAAAATTGGTTCCGGTTTGGACGTAACACTATCATACGGAGATAATGAAATTCTCCCCGTATTTTTTTATGCAAGATTGGGTTACCAACATCATCCCGGTAAACAAGAATTTTATTCAATATCCGATTATTCTTCTATTTCTTCAAGTGTTTTATTATTAGATGGCGGTATCCGATTCTATTTCCCTCCGATAATAAGAAATTATGTTATTCTTATGCCTGTTGTTGAAGGAGGATTTGCGCTGTCAAATTGGTCAAATTTGCATCAATTTAAAAATAGTACTAATAAACCGGATATTAATGAAAATATTACCAAAGCCGGGTTTCAGATTGGCGGAGGTTTTTCAATGTTTTTAATGGATGTAATGCTCACATATAATTTTTTTCCTGACAATCAATTTTTATCTCTTGATTTGCGAGTTAGAATCCCGATTTTTGTTCAATATTAATTTGAGGTTTTTATGGATTATAAAAATATTTTATTTGAAGAAAAAAAGTCGATAGCAATTGTTACCATTAATCGACCTGAAAAATTAAACGCTCTCAATTACCAAACCATGGTTGAGTTAAAAGATGTTTTTGAGAAAATAAAAAATAGTGAGACCGTTAAAGTTGTAATTATAACCGGTGCAGGAGAAAAAGCATTTGTTGCAGGTGCCGATATTAGCGAGTTGAACAAATTAGATGTTGTTTCGGGCAAGGAATTTGCTGAGTTCGGTCAGGCAGTATTTACCGGAATTGAAAAACTTGGTAAACCTGTTATTGCCGCAGTAAACGGTTTTGCGCTTGGTGGTGGTTGTGAACTTTCACTCGCTTGCACAATTCGACTTGCTTCCGAAAATGCTAAATTTGGGCAACCTGAAGTAAACTTGGGAATAATTCCCGGATATGGCGGCACACAAAGACTTGCCCGGCTTATAAATTCAGGACGAGCTTTGGAATATATTCTTACAGGTAATATGATGAACGCAGAAGAAGCATATAGAATTGGATTAGTAAATCACGTTTATACACAGGAAAATCTTTTGGAAGAAGCTGAAAAACTTGCCATGAAAATTATTTCAAAAGGACAAGTAGCTATTAAAATGAGTCTAAACGCTGTTAATAGTGTTGATGAACTTTCTGAAAACGAAGGTTTAAATTATGAAGCAAGTTTGTTTGCAGTATGTTGCGGAACTGAGGATTTTAAGGAAGGAACTTCTGCGTTTTTGGAAAAAAGGAAACCGGAATTTAAATCATAGTATAATCGTGGCTAATTGTGCGGTGATTCAGAGCCAAATTTAATTTACCGCGGCGAATAGCAAAAATAACAGATTTTATTACTCTTTAAGTTAAAAGTAAAGAAAACCATTCAACGAAAAATTATTTACATATTAGTTATTACATCAATTTTGCTTTTGGTATTTAATATCGGAATTGATCAATTCCAAAGAAAAGAGAATGTAGTTGTAAAAACGGAAGATTATACTTTCGAAATTGATTCTCTTTTCAATTCGGTTCTTGATAATTACGGAATTGAAAAAGTTTGGCGAAAAAAAACCTTTATTAAGAACAGGAAATATGATTCTCTTAAATATGTTTACAAAATTAATTTACCGAAAGATCTTACGGTATCGGAAATTGTAAATGCGGAAAATTATGTTTTTGTAAATAGTCATTCTGTTTTTAATTCAAAAGAATTAAAGAATTACGGTAAAACCAAAATTGAAATATCATCTAATAAACATTTAAAATTTGAAGCATATGTGTCGGTAGATACAAATCTTTATCGTCGTAAATCAAAAATGTTTCTACAAATTTTGATAAACGATATGGACGATACAACAGACGTAAACCACATTTTAAGTTCTTCATTCCCTTCGTGTATTGTCGCAGTTCCATCAACTCAATTGAAAGAATTAAAACCGGTAATAGATGGTAGGGCAAAAGGCTATTCAATTTTGTTATCGGATAATATTGAGGATAGAAAGTATATGCTGGATACAGAATTTAACAAGGCAAAGTTGTCTAAAAATATCAGAGCTATTTTTAAAGATTTTTCTGACGCTAAGTTATTTGTTATAGATGATAATTCTAAATTGGCAAAATCAATGCTTTACAGCTACGTGGTTTCTCAATTTAGTAAGTTGGGAATAAAAATTACGAAAATGTCTCGTTATATTTTACTTACTTCCGAAGATAAGGCTGATATTATTTCTCGTTTTAATTATTATTCTGCAGGCAGAGATACTTTAATATTAAATAAAATAATATTATCATTATCAAATTATAAAATACTCTTACCAAAAATTCATAGCAATATTAAAGAAGGAATAAAATTTACTTTGAATTAAATGAAAAAATCAATCTGCAATAATATTCCCGTCCACGTCTAATTCGATAAATGGTGAATCGAGTTGATTTGCTATTTTATTTTTATCTCCTACTAAAACAATTGTCAGTTTATCTGTAAGTAGATTATTTTTTGCTGCTGATAAAACATCTTCAACACTAAGAGCATTCATTTGAGCCACATAATTGTTAAAATAATCCATCGGCAGCGAGTGCACGGAGAGCACCATTAAATTACGTACAAGCTGTGAGTATGTTTCAAATTGTGCCGGAAAACGTTTAATTAAATAAGATTTGGCAAAATCAATTTCATTTTGTGTCGCGTCCACCTGCATTTTTGTGAGCTCTTTTATTAATTCTGAAACTGATTCACCCGTATTTTCTGTTTTAACTGAAGTGCTGACAAAAAACCGCCCAAATGTTTTGTTGTAGCTAAATGCGGAATGTGCCCCATAAGTAAATCCTTTATTTTCCCTCAAATTAAGATTAATGCGGCTTGTAAATTGTCCGCCGAGAATTGTGTTCATCAATGATTTGGCATAAAAGTTGGAACTCTTTCTACCACCGGAAATATGCCCGATTTGAATTTCCGTTTGTGGTGCTTTTTCACGATGAATTATAAAAATATTTTTATCTTTCGCATCAATTACCGGCATGGAAACATCAAACAATTTTTCTGATTTCCAATCATTTAAGTTATTTTCAATAACAGTCATTAACCGTTTTTGTTCAATTTCTCCAACAACAATTAATTCGGCATTATTAATATTATAAAAATTATTATGAAAGCTCTTTACATCATTGACTGTTATATTTTCTATTGAATCAATGTTTCCCAGAGACGGATTTGAATAGGCTGTGCCTTTGAATATAATACTCTCGAAAGCAGAATGAGCAAGGTAGTTAGGTTCGTCTTTTAGTTGAAGTAATTGTGTCTTTAATTTTTCTTTTTCTCTATTAAAATCGTATTCATTAAAGTGCGGTTTTTTAAGTATTAAGGATAACAGTTCAAAAGACTTTTCAAAATTTTCTAAAAGTGAAAGCATTGAAATTATTGTTGAATCTTTATCTGTGGAAATATCAAAAACTGTTCCGAGCGACTCAAATTCATTATCAAGTTCAAGAGAACTAAATGCCCCGGCTCCTTCATCAATTGTCATCGAAGTTAATTTTGCTGTTCCGTATTTATATTTGTTATCATGTTTGCTCCCCGCATTAATAATCAGACCGACTTGCACAATGGGCAAATTAGTTTTCGGGATAAAATAAATCGGCAGTTTATTTTTGAATTTCAGTTTATTAATATTTGGGAGTTGAAAATCAATTTCTCCGTTCGGTTCGGGATAATTATTCCTTTTATTCAGCATCAATTATTTTTCCTTCGGAATTATGTGCAATTCAACAAAATATTGTTTTAAGTAATGTTTAGCTGCTCTAATTACATCATCGCAGGTAACATCAAAATATCTTTGCAAGTCAACCGAAAACGAATTTGGTTCATCCAAATGGCAATTATAAGAATTAATTGTGTTTGCCATATTTTCAATATTCTGTAATGAATAAATGAATGATGAGCGTATGCTTGTTTTGGATCTTTGTAGTTCGTTTTCTGTAATTCCATTAATAATTAAATTATTAATTTCTTTAACTATTTCATCTTTAAGCGTTGAAACGAGTGTCGCCGGTTTTGCAGTAGCAACTATAATAAAAGTGCCTTCTCTTTTCGCGGAATACTGAAATGCAGAAACATCTTGTGCAATCTGTTTGTCAAAAACAAGTAACTTATACAATCGGGATTTTTTTGATCCGCTCAAAATATCAGATAGAATATCAAGGGCAGCATCATCCTTGCCAAAAAACCGATTGGATTTCCATGCAAGATAAATTCTTTTAAGCTGCACATTATCTTCGTGAATGACTTTCTTATTTTCAGATAGAGTAAATTCAGGTCTTTTAACTTTTGGTATTGCCGGAAATGCCTCTATTTCACCGAAATATTTATTTACAAGTCTTTCGGTTTTGTCATATTCAAATTTGCCTGCGATGACCAAACTTGCATTATTCGGGGAGTAGTAGGTTCTGAAAAAATCCTTTACGTCGCCAAGTTCAAATTTCTCAATGTCCTTCATCCAGCCTATAGTGGGCCAATGATAAGGGTGATTATCCGGATATATGTTTGAAAATAGAATTTCCCAAGCTAACCCATACGGCTGATTATCGTAACGCTGTCTTCTTTCATTCATCACAACATCTTTTTGATTTTCTAATTTTGCCTGCGTTAGCGCCGGAAGGAAAAATCCCATTCTATCGGACTCTAGCCAAAGTGCTAATTCTAAATAGTTGGAGGGAACGGTTTCATAATAGTTGGTTTTATCGAGACTCGTAGAACCATTCAAGTTCCCACCGGCTTCCTGTATGTAACGGAAATGCATTTCTTTAGGAACATTTGCTGAGCCTTGAAACATCATATGTTCAAACAAATGAGCGAAGCCGGTTTTACCGTTTTTTTCATTTGCCGAACCAACTTTGTACCAAATGTTTACCGCAACAATCGGCAAAGAATTATCTTGGTAAAGAACTACTTCCAATCCGTTTGGCAGAGTAATTTTTTTATAATCAATATTTAATATTTTATTTTTCAAATTTTCCTTTTTAAATAATTCTATTTTTTCAATACAAAACCAATGCGTTCTATTTTACCGTCAATGTTACTTGCCGGAAATATGTTGAATATTTTACATAGTAAAGGATAAATGTCAACATTCCAAACAGTTCCGGTTTTATATCCTTTTTTGAAATTTGGTCCTTCGGCAATAAAAATACCATGCATGTCAATTTGACGATTATCATAACCGTGATTACCTTTTTCTCTGATTTTCCTAAATTCTTTTATTGACTTATTATTCCCCAAAGACCAGCCTAAATCCGCAACCAAAATAATAGGATAAATAAAGGCATTTTCCGAATAATGATAATATTTCGGCATATTTTCTTTTTTATAAACCTTGTAATGATTTTCATTTCGACTTAAAATATTAAATATTGAATCTGTTTGATTCTTAAAAGGTTTAATAAGCATAAATGGTCCTTTGGCTTCGCTTATATATTTATAACTATGCAGAATTGTTTCAACATTAATCACACGTTTCGGACTAATTTCTGTCATTCCGTGGTCGGAAACTAAGATTACATTTATGCTGTCCTTCATACCAATTGCGCTGAACTGGTTATAAAGATAACCGATAACAGAATCGAGACTAACAATTGCTTTGCTTATTTCTTTTGAATTTGGTCCGAATTCATGTCCGTAGTCGTCAGTATCGTGAAAATAAAGTGTAATAAAATGAGGACGTTTTGCATAGGGAAGTTTCAACCAATTTATTACACCGTTTACACTTGTTTTGTGCGGTCGGTAATGATCGTATTTTTCAAAATATGTTGGATGGCGATAGGAAGTTTTTTGTTCCGAGCCCGGCCAAAAATAACTTGCTGAAATTATTCCTTGCCTCTCGGCAGTAGTCCAAAACGGTTCACCAAGATACCATTTACTTTGGCGGACAGAAACGGAATCCCCAAGCCGGTAAACTTCGTTTGTAAAAGGATTAGTGAAGTGATTGGCAATAATTCCGTGATGTTCGATATATTGCCCCGTAATAATTGAATAGTGATTTGGAAATGTTTTAGACGGAAATGAAGGCTGTAGTGAAGATGCCGATACTCCGTTTTCTCTCATTTTTTCAATATTCGGTGTAATTCCTCTGTTCGGATAATCCCATCGGAAACCATCGAAAGAAATTAGTAAAACATAAGGTTTCGGTTGAGCAAAAATTACAATTGCTAAAAAGAAAAATAAAGATAGAATTGATTTTTTAAGTTTCATATTAAAACTCAGGTAGATAGTGGTGTAAAAATTTGCTAATTCCGCATACTCTAAATCCGTTACTCAAAATATAATCTTCATCATTTTTAATAATGATAAAATTATGCTCGGTCTTTAAGACATTAATGGCTTCCGTATTCCCTTTTGACGGTCTGACATTGGATCCGAATTTAATTTCGATTCCTATATAAGGATAACCACCTTTTTCAATAACCAAATCAAGTTCGGCACCGTCGGTTGTTCTATAAAAGTAGGAGTTAAATTTTTTTGGTAAAAAAGCTATTATTTGTTCAATTACAAAACCTTCCCACGACGATCCCATCTTAGGATAGCCAAGAATATCATTGAAGGTTTCCAATCCTAATAAATAGTGTAAAATTCCGGAATCCCGAATGTAAATTTTTGGCGATTTTACAATTCGTTTTTTAATATTAAAATAATATGAAGGCAATTGGCGCACTAAAAAAACATTCTCCAAAAAGTTAATATACTTTTTTATAGTATTTACGCTTAATTCAAGACTTTTACTAAAATCGGTATAATTAATTAAATTTCCGTGATAATGAGCAATCATTGTCCATAACCGCCGAGCCGTTACTCTGTCTGCCGGGAAACCTAACATAGGCAAATCTTTTTCAAGATAAGTAGATATGAAATTTTCCATCCAGTCATTCCAATTTAATTTATCCAAAAATGCGTCGGGGAAACCGCCTTTAATCCATAATTGTCCGGTTGAAAATTGTTCGTCTATTTCCGGTATTAAAAATGGAGTTAATTCTTCATAAGCAATTCTGCCGGCAAGTGATTCCGAGCTGTCGCGCAGTAAATCGGGGCTTGCGGAACCGAGTAGAATGAATTTGCCCGGTTTTCTGTCCTTATCGATTAATGCGCGTAATAAAGGGAACAAATCTTTCTTCCTTTGAACTTCGTCAATAATAATTATTTTCGAAAGATTTTGTGTTAGAAATGTTTCGGCATCCAACAGTTTGTTAAAATCGCTTGTTAGTTCAAGGTCTAAATAAATGCTTTCAGATTTTAATTTCTTTCTAATCTCTTTTACGAGAGTTGTTTTACCTACTTGTCGCGGACCAATTAGAGCAACACATGGGAATTTTTTTGAAAGATTTATTATTTTTTTATTTAATATTCTTTTAATCACAATCCGAATATACAAAATATCCCGTAATATTTGCAACTCAATTGCAAATATTACGGGATATTGGAGGAGGAATAGAAATGAACATGAAATAGATAAGAAAAAGTCCGGCAATTGCCGGACTTTTTAGAAAATTGAATATTATGTCAACTTAAAAAGAAGCTGTAATACCAATATTAAATGATCTTGGTAATCCGAGATAAACTTCAGCATCATCAACCGAGTGAGTTTTGCCATTACCACTATATGCATTGTATGCACTATTATCAACAGCATCCTGAATGTAGATAGTATCGCCTAAGTTAAATACATGTGCAAATACCGTAAAGTCAGCACCGCCGGCATTCATCAAATACATTGATAAATGAAGATCCCAAACGCTATAGGCTGGTGTTTTCCAACTTTGTGCTCTATCAGTAATATCAGTTCTGTCGATTGAATTCCAATCAGCATAAAAATTACTGTTGTTTCTATAAACCACTTGTGCACTGAATCCACTGAAAGGAGTTAAAGTAGCAACAATGTTAAACTGAGTTTGCGGAGCATCACCAACTTTTAACTCATTAATATAAGCGTTAATGTCAGTATTTGGAACTGATCTATCGTCCAAATTCTTAATTACTCCCGTAGCATCATCAGTATATTTCCAATCACCTATTGATGCAGCAGCACTTAAAGCAAAGAATTTAACCGGATGATAAGCAGCT
>VAPK010068009.1_pt1 | contig 11804 bp, 14 predicted proteins | sample 3395031 | NCBI WGS metagenome assembly VAPK01 (sample SAMN08290443, study PRJNA428436) | hydrothermal vent metagenome | isolation source: Deep-sea hydrothermal vent chimney 1 | place: Pacific Ocean: Juan De Fuca Ridge | reverse complement strand
TCCAGACGTATTTTTATTTTATCCATGAGTGCTTCTGACTTGTCGCGAATTCGAATATCACCTCTTTTAATACTGTCACCCTGAAGTGTATTAAAGTGTACTGGTAATATACAACCTTTTAGAAACAAGTTTGAGGAGGCGCGGTGTAATTGAATATTCTTGCGATGCTCGGTATTTTGTAATTCCAGACGCCAGCCTTTACCACCCATATCTCGAGTCTTGCCGTCTTCTCTGAGCTTGAGCTCATACGTTCCCAGTTTGATTCGGCTTATATTATTTTTACTTTTTCCTGCCTCATCGGCCTTCCAGGGTAGTTCATATGTATAAGACAACCATTCCCATTTTCCGTTTACGGTCTTTATGTACATTTTTCCCCAATTACTATCTCCATGATAAGTATGCCGAACGATATGCATAGATCCCAAGCCACAAAAACCTCCTTATTAAAACAGTCCTTAAACCAAAATAATGCTATAAAACAGCCTGTCTTTCAAGGAACAAACACACACTTGTGGTAGTCATTTTTAGCTCTGCGAGCGAAAGATAGCCTCTATTATCGTTTTTATGTGGAGCACATCCATAGCTGTAATATCAGCCGTTCAACATTTGCACCCTCTTTTACCAGATAATTTGAGCTCACTGGATTATAGTATTATAGGGGTCGGTGGCTGAGGGATCCCCACGAAATTTAGAGATACCTGTCATTTTATTCACTCGCAATGACAGAATTTTATTAAAAAATAAAACCACGTCCTTAGGGCGTGGAGCAGGTTTGCGGCTCTTGCCTGTAAATAAAAAATGATGCTCTCTGTGCAGATTTATTTTGTAGGATGGATCAAGGAACAACGTGACGGATCCATCATTTGTTGCATTTTTGTTAGTTCCGTCACGTTGTTCCTTGAACTCACCTACAGAGGATGGTGGGTTTTATACAGCCTTATAGGCTGAGAGTAAAACCACGTTCCAAGATCGTGGATTTTTATTCTAGTATGAATGTATATTTTCTAAGTTGTTGTTTTTGATCTGTTTTATTCATTCTTTCGTGGGGATACCTCAGGGTCGGAGGTACCTGAAAAAGATTTCAGCTAATAAAACCAACCCGCATTACGTGTCAATGCAACACCGACAATATAACTAAACGTAATCAATGCCAGAATAAAAAATAACACTTTATTTTTCATTTCTTTGGCACGTTTTAAGGCAAACATGCCAAATACAATATAAAAAAATAAAGCTGTAAATTTAGCCGTTAACCACGCATCAACAAATGGATATTGTTGAATTGATAAGGCAAGTATAGTTGCTGTTATGAGTAAAATCGTATCATTTACGTGAGGGAGCACCTTCACCCATTTTTTATCCATCCTTATTTTATCAATGGAAGAGTCACGAAACACCCAGAAACATCTGATTAAAAACAAGCTAATACTAATAAAAACACTACTCATATGAATTAATTTGATCACAACTCTTCTTGCATAATATTTTCTGCCCCATTCTGAGATAATTCATCTTCAAAACCAAAATTTCTCATATCTTCAATTCGCTGTGGATATAAAATGCCATCTAAATGGTCAAGTTCATGTTGTACAACACGCGCATGAAATCCACTTGCTTCTCGTTCTATAAGTTCACCCTTTTGATTATAGCCACGGTATTGTATTGATTTATAACGAGGAACAAGCCCCCTCATGTGTGGCACACTCAGGCACCCTTCCCAGTCTGATTCTTTCTCCGAGTCTAAAATTGTTATTTCAGGGTTAATAAGGACAGTTTCCGGTACTGACTCTACATCCGGGTAGCGAGGATTTGCGGCCACTCCAAAAATCATAATACGCAAACTCACTGCAATTTGAGGGGCTGCTAATCCAGCTCCATCCAAATCGTCCATAGTATCTTTCATATCAATAAGGAACTTATCCAGTTCAGGCGTGTTAAAATCCTCAACTTTCCTGGCAGGCAGTAAAAGCAGTGGATGTCCCATTTTTATGACTTTTTGTACCGCCATCACATATTTCCAATTAGTTTTAGCATTTTCTCTCGAACAATGACAAAATAAGAAAGTAAGGTCTTTACCAAAATAGCTGGAATTTGGCTTCCGGCATAAGTGCAAAAACATCAGTAAATATAACAGGAAATAACAGCTTGAAAATACTTATATCACTACTATTTTTTATACTGGCAAATAGCAGTTTTGCTGATGAAGACATGCGCTACTATGACGTTGAAGTCATAATCATAGAAAATCTGTCTGAGATACAAAGAAACTCAGAGAATTGGCCGCTTCAGGCTAATTTGACCCCTCCTGAAAAAACAGTACAGCTTGGTCAACCCTTTAGCAACGAATGGCTGCCACAAGATGTTGACTTAAAATCCAGTTATAAATTATTAAAGGCAAGAAATTTTCAACTTAAAGATGTGCTTGAAAAAATTTCTAAATCAAAAACACAACGTGTAATTTTTCATACCGCATGGCGCCAGCCAGGTTTAAATAAGAACCTGGCTTTGCCTGTTTACTTTAAACGTGAAATTCCTGCACCTCCCGTTATTGAAGATAAAAACAAACTACTCACACAGGATTTTGAAGAAACATCTTCATTAGATTCTCAAAAGAGAAAAACTTCGCCATCTATATTAGAAGGAATATTACGCGTTACTTTATCGCGTTATTTACATTTAGAAGCAGAATTAACCTATCGAAATAAAATTCCGGAAATTAGTCACAGTGAAAATCCTTTTACTGTATTAGATAATGAAAGCATCCGTAATGAATTACAGAAACAAGGTGTTATCTATTTAAAACAAAAACGTCGTCGCATTAGAAGTAATGAATTACATTACCTGGATCATCCCGTTTTAGGAATATTAGTACGCATTACACCTTATAAAAAACCAGAAGTTGTAGTTAAAAGTAAATAAGGAAATATAAATAAATTTTGGATTAATCCAGCGCGGGGATAACTGCTTCAAGCAGCTGTCGAACACGTTCCATCCCCTTATTCAGATTTTTTTCAATAACTTCCATCGTTAAGTCTTCCGTTCCCCGACCCGCGGCTAAATTAGCAACAACACAAATACTGGCATAACAAAGTTCCTGTTCTCTGGCTAAGGCTGCTTCCGGCATACAGGTCATACCCACAAGATGACAACTATCTTTTTCTAAGCGATTAACTTCAGCAGCGGTCTCCAGGCGTGGCCCCTGTGTTGCAGCATAAGTCCCCTCTTTTATAATATTAATCGAATGACTATCCGCAGCCTTGATAATTGATTTTCGCAGGTTTTCACAAAAGGGATTGGTAAAATCAATATGTACAACCTGTTTCAAACCTTCTTCAAAAAAGGTATTGGTTCGTGAAACAGTATAATCAATCACCTGATCAGGGACGATCAATGCTCCTGGTTGCATATCTTCCCGAATACCACCAACCGCATTGACAGCGATGACTTGTTCTACACCCGCTTCCTTCAAAGCCCATATGTTAGCGCGATAATTAATCTTATGAGGGGGAATAGTATGGCCAGCACCATGCCGAGGCAGAAAATAAACATTTTTGCCCGATAAGATACCCTGGACTAATGGACCAGAAGGTTCGCCAAAAGGTGTTTGTACAATTTCTCTACCTGTGATTTCAAGTCCACTAAGTGAAGTTAAACCTGTACCACCGATAATTGCAATTTCAGTCATTTTTTTTTACATTCCCTTTACAGCATGAATAGCATTTATATTACGCAAATAGTTCTTGTAATCCATACCAAATCCAAATAAATAACGGTCTTCTATTTCCAGTCCTACATAATCCGGTTTAAATTTTGCTTTACGATTATGAATTTTATTTACTAATACAGCAGTATGAACCTCTGAAGCACCTTTTGCTTTACAGTATTTTGCTATTTCTTCAAGAGTTATACCTTCATCAAATATATCATCAATAATAAGAACCGTGCGGTCTTGCAATGAGATGGAGGGCTCCTGTATCCAGTGTAATTCTCCTCCGCTCGTTTCACCCCGATAACGGGTCGCATGAATATAATCGAGTTGCATAGGGAAAGATAAACGTGTCACTAAATGGCCGGTAGGAATAATCCCCCCGGTCATAACACATAGAACAAGTGGATTATTATCTTTTAAATCAGTCGTTATTTGAACGGCTAATTTATCTAATACTTTATTTAACTGTTCTGAATCACATAAGCAATCTGATTCTTTCTCAATTTTTTTAATACTTTTTATATTCATAGCTTATTTATTTTTATCTCGTAGCAGGATTTTCTCTCTGCAGAAATTCATTTTCAATATGAATTGTTGATGTTGGAAATGCCATTTCAGCACCATGTTTTTCTATAATTTCTGTTATTTTAAATAAAACATCCTGTTTTACTTCATGGAACTTTATCCAATTTGTCGTTTTTGTGAATGTATAAACAAAAAAATCCAGGGACGATGCTGCAAATTGATTAAAATTCACTATTAATGTTTGTGTACTATCTATTTCAGAATGATTAGACAGCATTTCTTTAACATCTGCAATTATTGCAGCAAGATGTTTGCTGTCTTCATAACGAACACCAATCGTTTCATAGATTCTCCTATGTGTCATTCGTGATGGATTTTCTACGGATATACTGGCAAACATGGAGTTCGGAATATAAAGCGGACGTTTATCAAAGGTACGAATCAGAGTCAAGCGCCAGCCAATTTTTTCAACAGTACCTTCAATATTACGATCAGGAGAACGAATCCAGTCACCAACAGAGAATGGACGATCCATATAAATCATTAAGCCACCAAAAAAATTGGCCAGTAAATCTTTTGCCGCAAAACCAACTGCAATACCGCCAATACCACCAAAGGCTAAAATAGCAGATATGTTAAAACCCAGACTTTGCAAACCAACAAGTATTGAAGTGATAATGATTGAAACACGCAATAACTGACTAATTGCATCCGCTGTTGTTTTATCAATTTTTTTACCTTTTATTTCTTGCTGTTTAACAACATTTGCTTCAACAAAAGTAATTAATCGAATTAATGTCCAGCTGATAACAACAATCACACCAACCTCGAATAGCTTTAAGGCATTACTTAAGCCGGCAACCTCCATTGCTACTGAAAGACCAAACACCCAAATCAACACACTTAGAGGTTTAATCACTGCATGTACAAACGCGTCATCCCATAAATTTGGTGTTTTTTCAAAACGGTTTTTTATACGTCTTAAAATTTTCTTTTGGATGTAGTCCAACAGTAGAGCGATAAAAACTATCACAAACACCTGTAAAATCCAGGCATCGGTTGCATGTAAAAAGGGTATATAATTTTGAAGTTTTTCAATCATTGTAATCTTTAAACCAATAAGGTAATTATTTATATTTTAAAAATCTAAATCCATTGTTGGATCATCCTGATAACGTTTTAATATATCAGATGATTTTTTCCATTTCCCTGTTTTATGTAATTTAGCCATGGTTGTTTCATGTTTGCCATGCATTCGTGCCAGGCGCAAATGAGAAACAGGATCATTATGCCCGCTTAAATTATCCAGCACATTTAAAGCACCTTCACGATTATTGCAGACCAGCGCCATATCACAACCTGCTGACAAGGCTTTTTCAGCCCGATCAACGTATTTCTCACCAATAACACTGGCACCTTTCATGTCTAAATCATCACTAAAAATAACCCCCTGAAAAGCCAGGCGTTTACGTAAAATATCTTTAAGCCAGATTTTTGAAAAGCCTGCTGGTAATTTATCAACCTTGGGGTAAATGACATGTGCAGGCATAATTGCAGCCATGCCATGCTGGATCATACGTTTAAAAGGTAAGATATCATGTGCATATATTTCATTGTATTCTCTATCATCGACAGGTATATCAATATGTGAATCCGCTGTCACAGCACCATGTCCAGGGAAATGCTTTCCTGTTGCGGCCATACCTGCATCATGCATCCCTTTTGTATACGCATGAGCTAATTCGGTAATAACATGAACATCCTGATGAAAGGCACGATCACCAATTACTGTACTCACACCATAATCCACATCCAGAACTGGAGAAAAACTAAAATCAATACCAACAGCGCGTAATTCCGCTGCCATCATCCAACCGGCAGTTTCAGATAATAAATGTGCACGTTTCGGATTGTGTTTATAAATTTCACCAAAATGAGCAACAGCAGGCAATGATGTAAAACCATCGCGAAAACGTTGAACACGACCACCTTCATGATCAACCGCAACAAGTAAACGTGGTTCACGTACCTGATGAATTGCATCAACCAGATGTGCAAGTTGCTCAACGGATGTAAAATTCCGGCTAAACAATATTACTCCACCAACAAGAGGGTTTTGTAATATTTCACGTTCTTCAGGACTCATTTCAATTGAGTCAAGATCCAGCATGATTGGACCAAGGGACATAAATATTCCTGTTTTTTTATTGTTATCGTATTTACATTTAAAAATTCAATAATATTTATATATTGATTATATCCAATATTCGTCGTGATTTCACATTCATTAAAATCACACGTGTTCCAACCTGAACCCGAAGCACGTTTAAAGGCAAAGAAGAAAGAATTCTTTCTAACGTTAATGGCAACGGTATAACCTGGATGTCTCGTGGAATAATTTTATCTACGACGAGGTTCTTCGTTTGTTTTTTAGATGTTTTCGTATTCTTTATTATGTTCTGACGAGTAACAGCATTCGCTTTATCCAGGTAATATGAAACTATAACTTGTGAATCTCTTTTGCTGAATAATAATCCAGGATTAACAGCTCTTGTTACTTTACCTTTTTTAGATAAAATATTTTTTTTATACTCGCTCATTTCTACCCGAGAACCTGCATTACTGGAAGCTTTTCGTTTAAATGTAATACCACAGCTTACCTGTAAAATAATGCAACTTAATAAAATTAATTTTAATATATAGGAGTTCATTACAATACCTGTTTATTTAATCTGACTCGTGAATCAAAACACGTGTGCCTGCATCAACATTGTTAAATAATTCAATAATATCTTTATTACGCATTTTCACACAGCCATGAGAAGATGGCGTCGAAAATGAGTCACTGTCAGGGCAACCGTGTATGTATATATAGCGGCGCATTGTATCTACGTCTCCACCCCTGTTTTTTCCCCGTTCTAATCCACTTAACCAGAGTATTCGTGTGAGAATCCAGTCTCGCTCAGGATTATTCTGCCGGAGTTCCTCACTAAAAATTTCACCCGTATCTCTTCGCCCGATAAAAACAGAATTTTCTTGCGAATTCAGACCTATTTTTGCACGTATCGTGTGTAAACCAGCAGGAGTGCATTCACTTCCATTTTTTTGCCCCAGACCTTTTTTTGCCGTAGAAATTGAATAACTCATGATTAGCTTATCACCCTGTAATAAGCTTAATTCCTGTTTATTTACATCAATATCAATAAGTTTTTCATTTTTCATTTTATTAATATTCGATATCCTATCGCTACTATTTTAGTTCCACTCTTTAAATGGATGCTTTACTAAACAAACATTATAATAGCGATTATCATCGGAAACTTCTTTACCTAACCAATCTGGTTTAGTAAAACTTTCATCTTTATCATTTAATTCAATTTCAGCAACAATGAGCCCTTCATTATCACCAGAAAATACATCAATCTCCCATACATGATTGTCATTTTTTAAACGATAGCGTATTTTATTGATTAACGGTTTTTCACATAATGTTTCAAGTATTTCGTTTGCTTCAGTAAGTGGGATTTCATATTCATATTCCTGACGTACAATATCGATTGTTGCTGATTTTATATTTAAAAAAGCACGTTTTCCCTGAATGCGTACACGAACAGAAGCATGTTGACTTCCCACTAAATAACCCTGGCAAAAATGTGTCCCTTCATCGGCCAGGTTTTTCCAGGATGAATTTTTAAGCAAAAATTTTCTTTCTATTTCAGTTGCCATTATATAGGGATTACTTTTTGGTAAATAAAGCAATCGACTCAACATGAGCCGTATGGGGGAACATATCCATGACACCTGCTTTGTCCAGGGTATACCCCATTTCATTAACCAGGGTACCTGCATCTCGTGCCAAAGTTGAAGGATTACAGGAAACATAAACGATGTGTTTAATATTCATTTTAGCTATATATGGCAACATCTCTTTTGCTCCACTACGAGGTGGATCAAGCAAGAGCTTATCGTAATCATTTTTTAACCAGCTACAACCGGATACATCTTCCATTAAATTGGCAACATGTAAATCTGTATTGCTGATGCCATTTTGCTCAGCATTTTTATTTGCCCGTTGTATTAATTCAGCATCACCTTCAACGCCTGTAATTTGCCTGGCAAAACGAGCCATTGGTAAAGTAAAATTACCTAAACCACAGAAAAGTTCCAGCACATTGTCCTTATCATTCAAGTCTAATAACTCTAATGCCAACGATATCATTTTAGGATTGATATCCTGATTAACCTGGGTAAAGTCTGTAGGTTCAAAATCCAGAGTGACATTATAGTCAGGCAAACTGTATTGTAAACGAGGATTATCAGGATAAAGCGGGGTTACAGTATCCGGCCCTTTTGGTTGTAAATAAATTGCAACAGACTCTTCTTTTGCATAGTTTATCAATTTTTCTTTGTCGTCTTCAGTTAACTCTACCAAATTTCTAAATACAAAAGCGCTTATGTTATCTGCAATTGCTACTTCAATCTGAGCAATTTTTTCATAACAACTTAAACTGCGAATTAATGACGCAAAAGAAGTTAAGCGTAGTCCTGCATCAGGATGTAACACCTCACATTGTCCCAGTTCAGCAAGGTAAGGAGCACTGCGTTCACGAAAACCAACCAGCACTTTTTCCTTTTTATAAACATATTTAACACCTAAACGTGCTTTTCTTCGATAGCCCCAGGGATGAGTGGTAACAGGGGGTAATATTTTATTCGCTTTTACTTTACCAATATGTTCTAAACCATCAAGTAATACTTGTTGTTTGGCTTCAATTTGTTTTTCACTGCTTAAGTGCATAAAACTACAGCCACCGCACACACCATAATGTTTACATTTAGCTTCAATTCGATCGGGAGAGACCTTCAGCACTTCAATCAAGTTGCCCTCATCATGTTTTCTTTTATGAGGTCGAAATGAAAAACGAACAAGTTCACCCGGCAAGGCACCGCTTACAAAAATAACTTTACCTTCAATACGGCAAATGCCTTTACCATCATGGCTTAAAGATTCCACTATTGCTTCATGTTCTTGTAATGGTTTTCGTTTACTACGCATATAAATGATGTTTCCGTGAATAAATATTTATTTAATATAAATTAGAGTTTAAAAATATCGGTTGATAAATAGCGATCACCACGATCACAAATAATTGTAACAATCACGGCATTTTCTACCTGGGAAGACAGTCTTAATGCTGCCGCAACAGCACCACCAGAAGAAATACCACAAAAAATACCTTCTTCTCTTGCCAGTCTCAGGGTTGTAGTTTCCGCATCTTCCTGGCCCATATCCAGGGTCATGTCGACTCGACTGGATTCAAAAATCTTAGGTAAATATTCCGGTGTCCAGCGACGAATGCCGGGAATTGATGCTCCCTCTTCAGGTTGCACACCAACAATTTGTATCTCAGGATTTTGTTCTTTTAAATAACGTGAAGTTCCCATAATTGTACCCGTCGTTCCCATAGCACTGACAAAATGGGTAATTTTACCATTGGTATCCCGCCAAATTTCTGGTCCAGTCGTATCATAATGCGCGCAGGGGTTATCGGGATTGGAGAATTGATCCAAAACCTTGCCCTTTCCTTCTTCTTGCATTTTCAAGGCGAGATCCCGTGCGCCTTCCATACCTTCAGCCTGAGTGACCAGTACCAGTTCAGCCCCATAACTCCGCATAGAAGCACGGCGCTCAAGGCTCATGTTATCCGGCATTATTAACACCATTCGATAACCCTTTATTGCCGCAACCATGGCAAGGGCAATCCCCGTATTACCACTGGTTGCTTCAATAAGGGTATCACCGGGAGTAATTTCACCCCGAGATTCTGCATGCTGGATCATGCTCAGTGCAGGGCGATCTTTTACAGAACCCGCCGGATTATTACCTTCTAATTTGACTAAAATGATATTACTGGTATTTCCAGGTAACCGCTGTAAACGGACTAATGGGGTATTACCGACAAAAGATTCAATTGTTGGGAAATTGCTATTATTATTGGAAAAATTCATTAAATATTACTCTTAAATGGCGAAATATAATAAACCAGGAATAATCCTCATTTTATAATAATTTGACAAGCATTTGCACTAAACCTCGTATCAACAGTACACTTCCACCTGTACACTCGACCAATAAAAACAAGTTGTATATATAATGACAAAAATACTGGATATTCAACAATCCATCATAGCTGCAAATGGTAATACTTCACTGGCAAAAGAACTTTTTACCATGTTGCTTGATGATCTTGACGTAAGACAACAACAAATTGAGAGTAGTTTTCAATCAAAAAATATGGAAACACTTGCAGAACATATTCATAAACTTTATGGAGCAACTGCATACTGTATTGTCCCCAAACTAAGAAAAAGTGCCGAATGCCTTGAAGACGAATTGAGACAAAAAAAATACTCAAAAATCAATAAACTTGTCGAAAGTGTACTTCAGGAAATTCAGCAACTAATTAGTGATGGACCTGCTTTTATTGAAAAGGACTGGCTGAATTTTCAAGTTAAGGACTAAAGCTTTTATAAAACTAACGTCACAAATGCCACGGCATAATCTCGTTCATCAGCCAAACTTAAATGCGTTTGTTTTATCTTCTTCTCTTGCAGGAATTTTTCTGCTACATCTAAAAAAGACAGCATAGGTTTACCTGCATCATCATGGGTAACACCTATATGGTGTAACGATAAACCTTGACTAAATCCCGTACCCATTGCTTTTACTGTGGCTTCTTTAGCCGCAAAACGCTTGGCTAAAAATGCAGCCTTATCATGTTTATCCTTGAACTCATCAAACTCAGGCTCAGTGAGAATACGGCGCGCAAATTTATCTCCATATTTCTCCAGGTTTTCACGCATGCGGTTAACATGAACAATATCGGTACCAATGCCATAAATCATATTACTGTTTTCATACCCGTACAGATTCCATTAATATTTTCATTTCTTTTACCGCCGCATCAAGCCCGGTAAAAATACTCCGTGCAATAATCGCATGCCCAATATTTAATTCGCGAATGGATTTAATAACCGCAATCTCTTTAACATTATGATAATGTAATCCGTGCCCTGCATTAATATGTAAACCGACACTGTCTGCAAATTCAACCGCTTCTATAATCCGTTGATATTCTTTTTCTTTGTCATAAACTGTTTCTGCATCCGCAAAATGTCCCGTGTGTATTTCAATTACAGGTGCACCACACTCTACTGCTGCTTCAATTTGCTTTTTATCAGCATCAATAAAAAGGGACACTCTAATATCACGATCAGCCAGGCGCGAACATGCTTCTTTCATCCTCAACATTTGCCCTGCCACATCCAACCCGCCTTCAGTGGTTAACTCTTCACGTTTTTCAGGAACCAAACAACAATCTTCAGGTTTTATTTTTTCTGCATAACTGAGCATCTCATCTGTTACTGCCATTTCAAGATTCATTCGAGTTTGCAAAACATCCTTGAATACTTCTACATCACGTTCCTGAATGTGTCGACGATCTTCACGTAAATGAAGTGTAATAACATCTGCACCCGCTTGCTCCGCGACTAATGCTGCCTGAACAGG
>VAPK010674604.1_pt1 | contig 11813 bp, 5 predicted proteins | sample 3395031 | NCBI WGS metagenome assembly VAPK01 (sample SAMN08290443, study PRJNA428436) | hydrothermal vent metagenome | isolation source: Deep-sea hydrothermal vent chimney 1 | place: Pacific Ocean: Juan De Fuca Ridge | reverse complement strand
GGAACAGGTAAAACCACTTTTTTACATCAAATTAAAGAAGAGTCATTAAAACGATTGGTTGTTGTTGCGCCAACAGGTGTTGCCGCAATAAATGCCAAAGGTGTTACTATACATTCTTTTTTTCAGATGCCTTTTGGCCCAATTATCCCTGGTGTTGAAAAAAAATCAAAATTTCGGTTTAATAAAATTAAAATTGATATTATTAGGTCTTTAGACCTGTTAATTATTGACGAAATTAGTATGGTTCGAGCTGATTTATTAGACGGGATAGATCAAGTTCTAAGACGCTATAAAAGTAGAAACAAAGTATTTGGAGGCGTACAAGTATTGATGATTGGCGATTTACAACAACTATCTCCTGTTGTAAAACCTTATGAATGGCAATTACTCAAACCTCATTATGACAATGCCTTTTTTTTTAGTGCTCATGCCTTTAAAAAGAGTGATGCTATTTCTATAGAATTAAAACATATTTATCGACAACAAGATGAGCAATTTATTGCTATTTTAAATGAAGTTAGAAATGACAAATTAAGTCTAAAATCTGCTAAAATTTTAAATGGAAGATATCAACCTGAGTTTGTTCCGCCCAAAAATTCAGGATATATTACCTTAACAACACATAATAACCGAGCGAATACGATAAACGAATTAGAACTAAACAAGTTAAAACACAAGAGTTATTTTTATACCGCTAAAATTGAAGGTAAATTTAATGAATACGCATACCCAACACATAAAAATTTAGAATTAAAAGAAGGTGCTCAAGTCATGTTTATTAAAAATGATAGTTCTCTCGACAAAAGATATTATAATGGAAAAATAGGAAAGATTATCTATTTGGATAGAGATACTATTACTGTACAATGCCCAGATGACGATGGGACAATTGAAGTTACATCAGAAACTTGGGAAAACATTTCCTATGCAATTGATCAAGAAACTAAAGAAATAAAAGACACTATTTCAGGATCCTTTTCTCAAATCCCACTACGATTAGCTTGGGCAATAACCATACATAAAAGTCAAGGCTTAACTTTTGAAAAGGCGATTATTGATGCCGAAGCATCGTTTGCTCACGGACAAACATATGTAGCCTTGAGTAGATGTAAATCATTAGAAGGCATCGTGTTAAAAACACAAATTAAAGATAGTAGTATTATTAGCGATATTAAGGTAGATTCGTTTACTAAAGAAATTGAAGAACATCAACCAGATGACACTATTTTAACAGCATCACAAAAAAAATATCAACTAAGTTTAATTAATGATTTATTTAATTACTATGAGTTTATCTATCCGTTAAAGCGAATTAATGATATTTATTACACCAACAAAACAAGTGTTGAAGGTACAATTATTGATGTTGCAACAACAATTAAAGAGCAAGGAGTAATGCCTTTATTAAAAGTGGGGAATGCCTTTAAAAAGCAATTAGAAGAATTAAGTATAGAAACGGAACACATAGATGATGATGAAAAAATTACAGAAAGAATTAATAAAGCAATTCTCTATTTTTTAGATTTTACCAATAAAAAAATTAAAATACCTTTCGAAACACTCAATTTCTCTACAGACAACAAACAAATAAAAAAAGATTTAAATAGACTAATAGATCAAATAGATAGTTTATTACTAACCAAATTATTTTGTTTAAATGGGTTAACAGAAAGGTTTTCTACAGTTAATTATTTAGGTTTAAGAGCAAAATCAGTATTGCAAAAATTAGAAAATAAACCATCTCAAAGTATTAGAAAGAATCGAGAGGCTATCACCACTACAAAACATACAGAATTATTTGAAGAGTTAAGAGAATTACGTCATACAATTGCACATTCAGAAAACCTGAGTCATTTTCAGATATTCACTCAAAAATCATTGTATGAAATGTGCGAATACTTACCAGCAACAGCTAAGCAATTGCGGACAATCAATGGCATGGGGAAGGTAAGAGTTGAAAAATATGGTGAAGAAATTTTAGAAATCATTCAAAAACATGCTAGAGCAAAAGGTTTAACACCTACTGAGGTTCGATATGAAGAAACAGAAGAAAAGACTCAGAAAGCTAAAAAAACAGACACAAAACAAGCCTCCTTAGATTTATTTCAAAGTGGAAAAACGATTGAAGAAATAGCCAAAGAACGAGGCTTGGTAAAAACAACAATAGAAAGTCATTTAGTGCATTTTATTCCGACAGGAGAAGTGAAAATAACCGATTTAATGCCAGAAAAAAAGTATAAAGAGCTTAAAAAAGTCATAAAAAAAATACCTTTTGATAGTTTTTCAGAATTGAAAGAGAAGATTGACAATAAGTTTACCTATAGTGAAATCCGATTGGTGACTAAAGAATTAAATAAAGAATCTTAAAAGAGAATTACACGATTAGATATAAGTGATACGATGACTTCAAGTTATCGTATCACTACACGATTAAATATAAATAACTAAATTTGCAGATGCTTCAAAAAGCCCTACCATTTCTTACTTGGTTGCCATTATCTAAAAAATATTGGAAAGATGACTTGATTGCTGGTATTACAGGAACCATTATTGTAATTCCACAAGCAGTTGCCTTTGCCATGATTGCGGGGATGCCTCCAATTTACGGGTTTTATACTGCCATGTTAACACCAGTTATTGCTGCAATTTTCGGATCATCCTATCATTTAGTTTCTGGCCCTACAACAACAAGCTCAATTGTTTTATATTCAATTATTAGTCAATATGTACATCCTGAAACTGATATTGAAGCCTTTGTTTCTCTAGCGATATTATTATCCTTTATGGCGGGTGTTTTTAAATTAGTAATGGGTATTGCCAGAATGGGAAAATTGGTAAATTTTGTATCAAATTCAGTTATTATTGGTTTTTCTGCGGGAGCAGGAGTCTTGATTGCTTTTAAACAATTGAAACATATTTTCGGAATTAAAGTTCCGCAAGGAAGTACCTTTTATCAAATTATTGAATATATAAGTACTCATATTTCTGAAACCAATTGGTATGCTTTTGGCGTAGCTATGGCAACATTATTTATTGCATTAACCATTCGGAAAATTAAAAAAATATCAAAATTATATATGCTTATCGCCATGGTATTAGGAAGCCTTTTTGCTGTATGGTTGAGTAAATATGGAAGCGGTATAGAAACGATAGACTCCATTCCGTCAAATTTACCACCATTTAAGCTACCTGATTTTGATTTTGCAAATATGAGTATGTTAGGAAGTGGTGCTTTAATTTTGGCAACATTAGGCTTGGTAGAAGCAGCAGCAATTTCACGCTCTATAGCCTTAAATACACATCAGAGATTAAATACCAATCAAGAGTTTGTTTCTCAAGGAATTTCAAATGTAGTTTCAAGTTTTTTCTCTTGCTATACAAGTTCTGGTTCTTTTACACGATCTAGTATTAACTATCAATCAGGAGCAAAAACACCAATGTCTGCAATTATTTCGGCAGTTGGTTTAATGTTAGTGGTATTGTTATTTGCTAAATATGCCGCCTTTTTGCCTAAACCAGCAATGGGAGGTATTATTTTATTGGTTGGTTATAATCTCATCGATTTTAAACATATCAAACAAATTATTAAGAGTAGTAAACGCGAACTCATAGTTTTTGGAGTAACTTTTTTAGGAACACTATTTTTAGATTTAGAGCAAGCATTAATCATGGGGATTTTCTTGTCGTTATTCTTTTATTTAGAAAGAACTTCAAAACCGAATATTGCAGAATTAGGACTAAACGAAGAGAAGCGTTTTGTAAACTTAATTAGAGATAATGAAGCTCAAGAATGTTCAAATCTAAAAATATTTAGAATTGATGGCTCTATGTATTTTGGTTCTATTGAAAAAATATCAGATTATTTCTCAAATTTGTATGAAGAAAATAGCGTTCAACATCTTTTAATTGTTGCAAATGGGATTAATTTTATAGATCTTGGAGCCGCAGAATGGTTTACCAATGAAGTATTAAAATGGCAAAAAAATAGAGGAGGAATCTATATTTCTGGTTTAAAAGTGATAAGTCAAGATGTACTAAAAAAAGGAGGATTTATGGATAAGATGGGAGAAGGTGTTTTTTTTCCTGATAAAGATTCTGCCATTGCAACCATTCATAAAAAAATTGACAAACCTTGTGAAGTTAAAGTTTTTAAAGAATGTAAAACAATATAATTTAACCTAAAAAACCACTGTACCTTATGTTACAATGGTTACAATAGCAAATATATACCTTTGCACGACTAAAATAATTGATTACATCAATGACATTAAAAAAAATATTTCCCATTATTGAATGGTTTTCAAGCTATCAAAAAGCATGGTTAAAAGGTGACATTAGTGCGGGTTTAACTGTTGGCATCATGTTAATTCCACAAGGAATTGCCTATGCTATGATTGCTGAATTACCTCCTATTTATGGATTGTATACTGCAATGATTCCACAAATTGTTTATGCTATTTTTGGTACTTCTCGTCAGCTAGCTGTTGGCCCTGTTGCTATGGATTCACTTATTGTTGCTTCTGGTGTAGCTACTTTGGCAGAAATAGGAACTGAGAATTTTATTGAGTTTGCAATTCTATTGGCTTTGATGATGGGCGTTTTACAAGTGCTTTTCGGAATCTTTAGGTTGGGTTTTTTAGTCAACTTTTTATCAAAACCTGTAATTAGTGGGTTTACCTCAGCGGCATCGTTAATTATTGGGCTAAACCAACTCAAACACTTAACAGGAATGAATATCAATAGAAATAGCAAGCTTCAAAATATTGTTGTAGATGCTGTACAGCATTTTAAAGAGGTTCATTTACTTACATTAAGTATTGGTGTTATTTCTATTATTACCATTGTACTATTTAAAAAATATTTAAAGAAAATTCCTGCTGCTTTGGTTGTCGTTATTGTAAGTATCATTGCTGTAAAGCTATTGCATTTAGAGCAGTTTGGTGTTAAAATAGTAGGTGTGATTCCTGAAGGATTACCTGCTCTTAAAATTCCACATTTTGATTTAGAAATTTTACAAAAACTTGCGCCACTTGCATTTACATTGTCATTTATTGCTTTTCTAGAGGCTATTTCTGTAGCAAAAGCCATAGAACTTAAACATACAAATTATAAAGTTGTTCCCAATCAAGAATTGATAGCTTTAGGTATGGGTAATATTATAGGTTCTTTCTTTCAAACATATCCTGCAACTGGAGGGTTTTCAAGAACAGCTGTGAATGACCAAGCAGAAGCAAAAACACCACTAGCTGCGTTAATTTCTGCATTGGTTGTCGGATTGACCCTACTATTTCTAACACCTGTCTTTTATTATTTACCCAAAGCCGTATTGGCCGCAATAATTATGGTTGCCGTTTTTGGCTTATTAGATTTCAATGTGCCAAAACAGTTATTAAAATACTCTAAAAGAGATTTAGTAATCTTAAATCTAACCCTGTTAGTTACAGCTACTATTGGCATTAAAGAAGGAATTTTTACAGGAGTTATTCTTTCGTTAGGTATGTTAATTTATAAAAACACAAAACCTCATTTTGCTATTTTAGGAAATATTCCGAACACCCATTTTTATAGAAATAAAGAACGTTTTAAAGATGTAATTATTGATGATGCCATTTTAATTGTTCGTTATGACTCTCAATTACATTTTGCAAACACTACCTTTTTCAAGGATAAATTGCAAGAATTTACAGAAGAAAAAGGAGAAAAATTAAAGGCGATTATTATTGATGGTGAAAGTTTAAGTAGTTTAGATAGTAGTGCTATTTATGCCTTAAATGAAATTTTAGCTTATTTTAAAGCAAAGCAAATAGAAGTTTTATTTTCAGGACTAAAAGGACCTGTACGTGATACCTTTAAAAAATCAGGTTTGATAGATAAAATAGGGTTTGACAGGTGCTTTTTAAGCATTCAAGAAGCGGTTGACTGCTACAGAGCAACGTGCAATGACAAGCCTAAAGAGCATAATTTTCAAGAATATATTAAACAATCGAATACCTAGTAGACTATTCAAAATATTAATAATTAAGTAAATACAAGCAATTATGTAACATACGTTACAAATAAAGTTGTAATTTTAACTAACTTTGAGAGACTAATAATAAGAACAATAACTAAAATATAAACATATGAAAGTTGAACAATTATTTACAGGATGTCTTGCCGAAATGGCATATTACATCGAATCTAATGGTGAAGTAGCAATTATAGATCCGTTAAGAGAGACAGCCCCTTATATTGAAATGGCAAAAGCAGATAATGCAAAAATAAAATATATATTTTTAACACATTTTCATGCTGATTTTGTTTCTGGACAATATGATTTAGCACAAAAAACAGGAGCTAAAATTATTTTTGGCCCTAGTGCTACTGCTGAATATGATATTTATGTAGGTACGGATGGAGAGTTGTTTCCTTTAGGAGACATCAATCTTAAATTATTACATACCCCAGGTCATACCATGGAATCTTTATCATTAGTATTAATTGATGAAAAAGGAAATACACCTTATTTATTTTCTGGAGATGCCTTATTTATTGGAGATGTTGGACGCCCTGATTTAGCTGTGAAATCTGGAAGTATTACCGAAGCTGATTTAGCAGGTTTCTTATTTGATTCTTTACGTAATAAAATAATGACCTTACCAGATGATATTATTGTATATCCTAATCACGGTGCAGGTTCAGCTTGTGGTAAGAACATGAGTTCTGAGACTTTTGACACCTTGGGTAATCAAAAGAAAACAAACTATGCATTACGTGCAGATATGACTAAAGAGGAGTTTATTACTGAAGTAATTACAGGTTTAAAAACACCTCCACAATATTTTCCTAACAATGCAAGAATGAATAAGTCAATCAATACAAGTATTGATAGCATTTTAGAAAAAGGAATGACAGCTTTAGATGCTGCTACTTTTAAAGAAATGAGCGAACAAAAAGATGTGTTGGTAATAGATACACGTTCTAAAGAAGCATATACAGAAGAAGGTACAGTACCAGGTGCTTGGTTTATTGGTATTGATGGTAGTTTTGCCCCTTGGGTTGGTGCTTTAGTTACTAATATTCAACAAAAAATTATTTTTATTGCTGATAATGATTCTAGAGTACAAGAAGTCGTTACTCGTTTTTCAAGAGTAGGCTATGACAATACTGTTGGCTATTTAAAAGGAGGAATGGATGCTTGGAAAGCTGCTGGAAATGCAGTTGACAAAATAAGCTCTATGTCAGCTCAAGAATTTACAACTGCTTTAGCTGCTGGCAAGATGGAAAAACCAATAGACGTACGTAAAGAGTCTGAGTATTTATCAGAACACGTTAAAGGTGTTGAGAATTTCCCTTTAGATGATATCAATGCTAATTTTGCTCAAATAGATGTAAACAAAGCATATTTTGTACACTGTGCTAGTGGATATCGTTCATTAATTGCGGCATCGATTTTTAAAGCAAATGGTGTAGTTAATGTAACAGATGTTAGAGGTGGTTTTAAAGACCTTAAAGAAACAAACGCTCCTTTAACAGAGTATGTTTGTCCGACAACATTATCGTAACAATACAACTCCTTCAAATAAAAAAGACCATCTGTTAAGATGGTCTTTTTGTTTATTATGAACCTAAGTTCAGTTAATACTGTTCTTCTTCATTAGGAAAATCTCCACTTTTAACATCAGAAATATAATTTTTAAAAGCTCCATTCATCTCAGTATATAAATCTAAATATCTACGCAAAAATCGCGGATTAAACTCATGGGTCATTCCTAACATATCATGTATGACCAATACTTGACCATCAACACCATTACCAGCTCCAATACCAATTACTGGTATGTTGATACTCTTAGCAACTTCCTCTGCTAATTTTGCAGGTACTTTCTCTAATACCAAGCCAAAGCAACCTAATTTCTCTAACAACTTTGCATCTTTTTTAAGCTGTGTTGCCTCATCTTCTTCTTTAGCTCTTACTGTATACGTACCGAATTTATAAATGGATTGTGGTGTTAAACCCAAATGCCCCATTACTGGGATTCCTGCTGTTAAAATACGAGATATCGATTCTGAAATTTCTTCACCACCCTCTAATTTTACTGCATGTGCTCCAGACTCTTTCATTATTCTTATGGCAGAATCTAATGCTTTTCTTGAGTTGCCTTGGTAACTACCAAAAGGCAAATCTACCAATACCAAACAGCGTTCAATTGCTCTAACTACAGAAGATGCATGATAAATCATTTGATCTAAAGTAATCGGTAATGTAGTTTCATGACCTGCCATAACATTTGAAGCAGAATCGCCTACTAAAATTATATCTATCCCTGCATGGTCAACAATCTTAGCCATGGTATAATCATAAGCTGTAAGCATGGCTATTTTTTCGCCATTCCGCTTCATTTCAACTAGAGATTTGGTAGTAATTCTTTTGTATTGTTTTTTTGCTGTTGACATGTTATTTGGTGTTAGAAGACGGCAGACCGAAGTCTAAACCGAATTAAATAGTTATTTTATTATCTTTTTTTACAGCTTCCCATTCCTTTTTTAATATTGATGGAAAAATCATTGGTGCAATATTTTTTACTGGTGTGTATAAGGTAGAATTTTCTAAATTTTCTTCTTTTACAAATGGCATTGCCTTATTTAATTTATCAAAGATAATTAAAACAACACTTAAAATCAATCCTATTTTAATGAAACCGAATGCAGCTCCAAAAATTTTATTTACAATTCCTAAAGAAGCTGTATCAGCAATTTTTGTCAATAATTTTCCTGTAAAGGATATTAAAACCACAATAATGAAAAAGGTAATTGCAAACGAAACTATTTGTATGGTTTTTTCAGCCCACTCTACACTATTCTTTAAATAATTAGCGGTTATAAAAGAAAAATGAATAGCTCCGTATAAACCTATTGCCAAAGCAACTAATGAAGTTACTTCTACAAAGAAACCTTTCATAAAGCCTCTAACTAAACCAAAAATAAGCAATGCTGCTAATATAATATCTATTGTAATCATGGGTTGATTTTTGACAAATATATTAATTGTTTGAAGAATGGTAGACCCAAGACGGAAGTTTTCTTTCTCTTCTGGCTATTTCCCACCTATTTTACAACTGTTCTACAACTATCTCCTCACCAACATATACCAATATTTTTTTATGCACTGTATAACCTAATTGCTCAATTGTTGCTCCGTAGTTTTGAAGTTGGTTATGGTATTTTTTATCTGATTTTCCGGTTTTATAATCGATAATCACAGCTTCATTATTATCGTTAATAACCAATCGATCTGGGATTATAATTCCGCCAAATTGTGTAAATATTTCACGTTCATTATAGACAACACAACCTTGTTGATAATAGCTTTCTATGTCTGGATGCTTGACAATTTTATTCAATATTTTTTTTATAGTTTCTTTTTCACTAGCAATCAATATTCCTTTAGATAGATACTTTTCGATAGCTTCATCAATATCATCAGCCGTAACTATTTGAGCCATTAATTCATGAATTAGATTTCCGTAAGCAATAGATTCCCCTACTTCAGTATCCCATAACAATGAAGAATTTGCCACGATAGCAATATTATGTGATTGCCACGAAGTACTTAAAATTTGTTTAAATTGAGGTGGATTTTCTTCAGAAATTGGTTTTTTTGAAACTCTTTTTGAATTACCTAATTGATACTCATATTGACTATCATTCCATAATTGTTTTTTTTGTAAATAATCAATTAAAAATTGAGATGAAGTCTTAGGATTTTCTTTTGCTATTTTATGCTCAGAAATGATATACAATTGCTCAACAGCTCTAGTAAAAGTAACATACAGTAAGTTGAAATTATCTAATTCTTTTTCACCACGATAAGATTGATATAGTTTCTTGCCAATAGCCCCAGAGGTTTCTAATTGTTTATTGTAATTGATTAATAAGGTTTCGAAATTATTGAAATCCTCAGAATTTTCAATAGGATACCACCCTTTTGGGTTTCTATCTTTATAAATATCTAAATCGAAAGGAAAAATAACTACTGGAAATTCTAAGCCTTTTGATTTATGAATGGTCATAATTTGTACGGCATTGTTTCCTTCAGGCACCACAATACTTAATTTGTCTTTTTTCTCTTCCCAGAACTCTAAAAAAGCATTGATATCTGTCGATTTTTTTTGAGAAAATTGCAATACCTCATTCAAGAAAAACTGCAAATAAGCATCTGATTTTTTGGTAAAATTAAAACTTCTCAACACATATTCTATAGCTTCATACAATGGTAATTTAGTCACAGTTTTATAATCAAACTCAACAGAATACGTTTTAAGCTCATTAAAAAGTACCTCTATTGGTTCATTAATTAATCCTTTAAAAAACGTATGTCTATCAATTGTAAGTTTAAAATTGTCATATAAAAAATAGAGTGCATTTAATTTTGCCTCTTTGTTTTTATTGTTTTGGAGATACTTCAATACATCAATCACAAATTTCACCTTTTCAGAATTCTGCAACAATAAGGTTTCAGAACTGATGATATCGATATTATTTTCCGTCAAAAAATTAGCAATATCTACACCGTGTTTTTTTGTTCGGGTCAAGACACAAATTTCATTCAAATGGAAATCTTCTTTTGATAAATCTTGAATAATGGCTAGTATTTTATCGGCATACGCTAGCTTTTTTTCATCACCAGTCAAGCCTTTTTCCATAAAGGATAACTCTACATATCCTCCTTTTTTATCAGTATGGTTTTGTCGGTTTTCTTCATTGTAAATAGTCGTGTATTCTGGTTGGCTAAAAAACTGAGAAATATGCTGAAAAAATCCATTATTAAAGTCAATTACTTCTGTAAAACTTCTATAATTGGTGTCTAATGATTTTAATTTTTTCTCTATAAAAAACGGATTATGCTTTTTAGATTCCCCTTTTTGAGCTAAGGTTAAAAACTGCTCTGGCTCACTACCTCGCCAGCGATAAATGGCTTGTTTGGTGTCACCAACCAATAATAAATCTGAATTTTCTTGAGAAAGAGCATTGTGAATTAACGGTATGATATTTTGCCATTGCAATACGGATGTATCTTGCATTTCATCAATAAAATAATGCTTGAATTTTTCGCCAATACGCTCGTAAATATATGGAGCAGGTTGCTCTTGCAGGTTCTTACTAATCATCTGGTTGAATTCGGCATTCAAACGAATGTTTTTATCTTCTTTAAGCTCGTCTAACTCTTTATTGATCCGGCTTAACACTGCTAAGGGAATTAAATTTGACAAGAATAATTTATTCAATGAATAATTTTGATATAATTTTTCTGATGAAAGATATAAACTTGCTAACTCTTCACCTACACTATCAATGGCATTTTTTATTTCAATGGATTTTGATTTTGCATAAAACTCTCTGTTTTCAACCTTACTTTTGAGAGTATTTACATCAAAAAACTTCGCATTATCTAAATTACAGACTATATTTTTAAAATGATTAGGCAGCATAGATCTGAAAAAATCATTAAAATTTAAACTTAATTTTTCTATAATTTCTAATCCCTTACCTCCTATTTCAACAAACTCTTTTTCAAAAACTTTCTGTTGTTTATAAAGTTTATTTTTCAACTCAATAAAATCTTCAATCTCTTTCTCTTGCAATTGCTGTAACTGAATAGCATCATTTTCATTGAGTAACAACTGTGCAATGTCTTTTAGTTCTCTGGTGATATCCCAAGGTTTATCATCGTCCGTTTTTTGCAGTGAAAAATCTATCAAAAGTTTGGTTAAAGCTTGATCTTCTCCAATTTTTGAGATGAGCTGATCTACCGCTTCATTTAATAGTGATTT
>VAPK010086443.1_pt1 | contig 11816 bp, 12 predicted proteins | sample 3395031 | NCBI WGS metagenome assembly VAPK01 (sample SAMN08290443, study PRJNA428436) | hydrothermal vent metagenome | isolation source: Deep-sea hydrothermal vent chimney 1 | place: Pacific Ocean: Juan De Fuca Ridge | reverse complement strand
TGGCGCGAAAGCCGTGGGCGGTCATTTCTTCGCCGGAATAGCCCATGCGACGAAGCGCGGCGTTTAGGGTGTTTTCACTCATGGGGCGGTGCCAGGATCGTAAAGACGGGAACAGATAGCGGCCTTCGCCGGTCAGGGGACGCAGTTCAGCCAGCAATTCGATTGCTTGGGTTGGCAGGGGCACGTTATGGGGTTTGCGCATTTTCATGCGTTCGGCTGGGATGGACCAAACGGCTTCGTCAAAATCAAAATCCGTCCATTCGGCAAGGCGCAATTCGCCGGGGCGTTGGGCGAGGACAGCCAACAGCCGCAATCCTATGCGGGTGGTGGGTTGGCCATTAAATCCATCAATGGCCCTCAACAACGCACCAAGTTTCTTCGGGTCAATAATTGCAGCGCGGTGAGTAACCGTTGGCCGGATCAGGGCATCACGCAGGGCATAGGTTGGGTCAGTTTCGGCGATGCCGCTGGCGACGGCATAGCGAAAAATCGAACCGATCCGGGCGCGCAGGCGGTGCGCGGTTTCGTAGTTGCCTTTAGCTTCTACTTTGCGAAGGCAGCGCAGAACCATGGGCGAGGTGATCTCGGCAATCGGTTTTCGGCCAAAATCGCGGTTGGCGAGTTTCAGGTGGTATTCGGTTTTGGAAAGGGTGGCGGGTGATTTTCCCTCTTTGCGCTGTTTGTCCAGAAAGGCCGCCCCGACATTTTCAAACGTGTGGCCTTGGCTTTCGCGCCTTTGTCGTTTTATTTCCTGTTTGGCTTCACTGGGGTCCACCCCCGCAGCAACATCAATTCGCGCAGTGTCCCGAATTTTACGAGCTTGGGCAAGACTGATCGCCGGATAGCCGCCAATCGACAAAAGCTTTTCCTTACCGTCCAGACGGTATTTAAACCGCCAAAGCTTCGATCCATTGGCATTAACGCTAATGTACAACCCATCAAAATCCGCGACTTTGTAGGTCTTAGCCTTGGGCTTTAGGTTTCGAATCTTGACGTCACTTAAGGTCATTCTGGGGGTATCGTGAATTTGGCGTTTTCAAAGTACCCCCAATTATACCCCCAAACTGGGGGTATCGTAGCGGATAGTAAAAAACGGCGCTGGACAATCTTGTTCATTTCTAGCCTTATATACAAGGCTGAAACGGATGTCACGGGACGTTATGAAATGCTGAAATGGTGCCCCCACACGGACTCGAACCGCGGACCTATTGATTACAAATCAATTGCTCTACCAGCTGAGCTATAGGGGCACGCGGACGCGTCTACGATTTTGGGAAGCGCCGTGCAAGCCCCTGTGATGCCCAGACCGCGAATAAATTGTTAAACACCAGATGTCGGATGACTGTCCGATCTCTTCACCCCAATCAGGCCGTTCATCAGTCAGCTGCGGTCTTGATTTCTCGCCAATAAAATAACAGCCACCAGCCCAACACTAATCACCAGCAATGCAGCCGGAGAGGCGTTTCCTATCTGCTCGAGCGAAGCTTTTTCATACACACGTGTAGAAAGCGTGTTGAAGTTGAACGGGCGCAATAACAAAGTGGCCGGTAGTTCTTTTACGCAATCCACAAATACCAAAAGTAATGCCGTTGCAACCGAACCCCGTATCAACGGGAAATGGACGCGGCGCAGAGTGCCGCCGGGCGTCTGACCCAGGGATCTGGCGGCCATCGACAATGACGGCGCCACCCGGCCAAAGGCTGCGTCGGCGGCCCCTTGGGCGATTGCGAAAAAGCGGACGAAATAGGCGAAAATGACTGCGAAGGCTGTACCCGTCATTAACAGGCCAATGTCGTTACCGCTGAGCTTTTCAACGGTGTCTGCGATGAAATGGTCCAGATTGGAAAGTGGAAACAAGATACCAACCGCTAAAACTGCGCCTGGTGCGGCATATCCGATTGCGGTTAATGGCAGCAGTAATGCAGGTAGTTTTCGACCGGTCATACGCACGCCATACACCATAAACAGTGCGGCCAACACGGTTGCAACGGCCGCTGTTCCACCTACGAACAGAGTGTTCCAAAATGCCCTGGCAAGTTCAGGATCCAGCCATCTGTCAGTGCTTTCCAATGCGTGGGAAAGAAAAACAGCGGCCGGCAAAACAAATCCTACGGCAAATGGGATAGCACAAAATAGGGTCGCCAGCCCCGCTTGCCAACCTGAAAGGGGTAAGGCCACTACTGTCCGATGTTGACGCGAAAGCTGATAGAATCTGGATCGACCGCGGCCTTTCTTTTCCAACGCGACCAGCAGGAAAACGACAATCAGAACCAGGCTGGCGATCTGCGCCGCCCCTGCGCGGTTCCCGCCTTCCAGCCATGTGCTGAAAATTCCAGTCGTTAAGGTTTGCACTGAAAAGAACGAGACCGCGCCAAAATCACTGACAGTTTCCATCATCACTATAGCACTGCCCGCGGCTATGGCTGGTCGTGCCATTGGCAGGCCAACCCGCCAAAATCGCGCAATTGGGCCCGATCCAAGGGCTCGTGCCACTTCATAGCTGCTGCCAGATTGCTCCCGCAGCGCTGTGCGTACCAGTAGGAAGACATACGGGAACAGGGCGGCCGCCAACACCACGATTGCGGCACCGATTGAACGTATTTCCGGGAACCAGTAATCGCGCGCCGATTGCCAGCCAAATATCCCGCGCAACGCTGTTTGCACCGGTCCGGCAAATTCAAAGAAATCCACCAGCGCGTAGGCCCCGACATATGCGGGGATAGCAAGCGGAAGCAACAACAGCCATTGCAACGCACGCGAGCCGGGGAACCGGTACATGGTTACCAACCATGCTGCACCTGTTCCGGTTGCGGCGGCCAGCCCGCCGACGGACAGGACCAGAATTGCAGTGTTCTTCAGATACCGCGGCAGGGTCGTTGCGACCAGATGTGGCCAGATGTTCTCACCCGGTGTCAGCGCTATCCACAAAACAGCCGCTATTGGCATCACGACAAGTAAGGCAATCAACGCGGCACCCAATGACCAACGATCGACGCCAAGGCGCGATACGAGTGGGGTAAGAATCTGAGTGTTTTTCTCGGTCATTTGAACAGGCCATACCCAAAAGCGGTTTATCTGTCCAGAAAACAGCCTATACTCGGGGCAGCAATAACAACTTGGTAAACAAAGAGTAATGCAGGTCGCAATCCATTTAGGCGTTCATTGCACGGATGAAGATCGTTTGTTGAAGACACTTTTGCAAAACAAGGGGCCCCTTGCAAAAGAGTGTATCAGTATTCCGGGACCAGGACGCTACCGCAAAACAATTGTGCGGGCGGCGCAAAAGCTGCGTGGCGAAGTTGCCAGTAAAGCTTCGCAAGATTTACTGATCGAATCCATTGTTGATGATGATACCTCTGAACGGGTGGTTCTGACCTTCGAACACTTCATGTGTGTTCCCGGGCGGATTTTTGAGAATGGATTGCTTTACGACAAAGCCGGATTCAAACCAAGATGGTTCCGAAGTTTGTTTCCCGATCTTCAGGTGGAGTTTTTCCTCGCGATCCGAAACCCAGCAACATTCATTCCGGCCGCGTATCACCACAAATCAAATAACGTAGGCGACTTTGAAGCATTTCTGGATGGCGTTGACCTTGAACAAATCCGCTGGTCTGATGTCATTCTGGCGATAAAGGAAAGCAACCCAGACAGCCCGATTACCGTTTGGTGCAATGAAGATACACCCCTGATCTGGCCTGAAGTCGTCCGCGAGGTGTCCGGCCATGATCCGTTTACCAAACTGAATGGTGGATATAATATTCTAACGACAATAATGAAACAGGAAGGGATGCGCAGGCTGAGCGCTTACCTTTCAACCCATCCACCCCAGACCGAAACCCAGAGACGCAGGGTATTGGTCGCTTTTCTTGATAAATATGCGCTGGAAGACGCTGTGGAAGAAGAATTGGATGTGCCCGGATGGAACGAAGACTTAGTGATCCGGTTAACAGAGAATTACGAAGAGGACCTGCACGAAATTTCCCACCTGCCTGGCGTGAATTTTCTTTCGCCTTAACAATAGGCCGGAATTACATACCCAGCGCTTGTTTGTACAAGTCCAATACTGCTTCTTCTTCCGCCAGATCTTCGCGATCACGTTTGCGCATTACAACGAGTTTGCGCAAAACCCTTGTGTCATAGCCCCGCCCTTTTGCTTCCGCCATAACTTCTTTTTGCTGGTCCGCGATGTCTTTTTTCTCGGCCTCCAGGCGTTCATACCTTTCGATAAACTGACGCAATTCATCGGCAGTTACGCGGTAAGAGCTTTCAACAACGGTTTCATTCATGGCGCGGCCTTTCAGGAATTTGTTGATGTTCCCTACCGGTCTGCCAGCGTCAGGGCAAGCCGATCAATGCTTGATTTGCACATTTGGTTGGTGCTAGGCGGACGGCACTGTTTTAACACAAGGAAAATTCGATGGATTGGTTGATCTGGCCCGGTGCCATCGTGGCTGTTGTAGGGGTGTTTGGGTTAGCATACTGCGTTCGGGCAGCCATTAAAATTCGGGCGGAAAACCTGGACGAAGCTCAAATGAAGGCCCGCCTGCAGGGGCTGGTCGCGCTAAACATGGGCGCGTTGGCGATCAGTTCCATCGGTTTAATGATGGTCGTAATCGGAATATTACTGGCCTAGTACAATTTCAGAGCAGCATTCCACGCGATGCTTGCCAGAAAATTTAGCGGTCCTTAGCATGATCCGCTGCGCAATTTCGGCAAAAAGGCGTGTAGGGTAATACGTCCAGACGTTCTTCGGAAACTTGCGAGCCACAGGTCACGCAGTACCCAAATTCGCCTTCTTCCATGCGAAGCAAGGCGGCGTTAATGGACATAATTTCTTCTTGAGCAGACAGCCCCATCCCCTCCAGCACTTCGTCAGTTTCACGCTCAACTGCAAGCTCTTCCCAATCGGGAGAATTGTGTGATTCCAGCTCATTATCAATCACATGCAATCTTGTGTTCAGCTCTTCCAGTCGGGCTATAAGATCTTGTTTACGTTGTTTTTCTGGCTTCATCACTAATCCTCCATATCAGGTGATTATTGACTAAATTCCGTGTTTTCACATTGACCCAAATCAACGGATAACCAAACATTTTTACTTCCGGAGACTACCCTGCTTAATCCGTGGCGGAAATTGTATCACTTGGCTGAGTAGTTTCACTTATTGCAAAATCTGAGTTTTGAAGCCCCGGTTCTTCGGCGGGCGACGTAGATGTTTCAAATGACGACAGCTTTTGAACACCTGAACTTGGTTTAGCTGCCGAAAATTCGCTGGGTTTTGGATTAACCATCGGGCTACCTATCGCAATCCGCACTGCGCGAAACCCGTTGCATTGCCCCAATCGACCAACTGCGACACTTCTGCCATCCGTCCCTTTTACAGATACCTTTGCAATGGTTTCAATTGGAACTGGGATTAAGCTGCCCACTTTCATTTTTTCAATTTCGTGTATTGGCATAGAAATGTTATGTAATATGGCCTCAACCGGGACACATGAATCGTTCACATTGCGGTGCCAGTCTCTTTTCCACTTGGAGCCACTGCCAGATTCAGCTGAGGCAGAATTCATTTGTTGCCATGGGAAGATTAAGCTCAGCGTACCTGTTCTGGCCCCATTACCCAAATCTAATGAAATGAGATATTTGCGATAACTCATTTCGTCAAAGGCCATCGAAACCGCTCGGCCATCCTTAAAAACTGCCATAGGCCTGAAACCGCGAACCGGCGGGACATCGTCAACCTGCGCCAAGCCCTGATCAAATAGCTCCAAAATCTTACAAAGCAGGCCATTTACAACGGCTGCATCCGTTGGTGTTGGTTGCCGAGCCCCGGCAGGGGCGGACATCATGCGGCCGGTTATCATGTGTTCGCTTAAGGCAGATATGGCCGCGGCGTCCCATAGCGCCAAACCTTCCGCACCACCCGGCCCTTTTGTACGGTGGATAATATGCGGTTCTTCCAGAGCGCGAACGATGTCCGCCAATGACAGCTGTTCTTCGCTGAATGCAGACACATTAGCGGAAAGACCCGCCAGGCGTTCTGAACCCCGGGTCACAGCAAGCTGAAGCGCTTTCGCAGGCGACATATCCAGCTGTTCAAGCGGATTGACCGGCTTTCCGAGCATACGCCCCAGAACGGATGTATTCGCAGACTCAGGCATACTTTTTAGTTTCCAGACAAGGGAATTTAGACCATCTCAAACTCTGGTTTACAAATTATTGAAATCGTTGCGAGAATAGACGCGTCCATTCAGGAACCACCATTTCGCACCGCCAACATCGGTTCAACCCGCTTCAGTTCCCCAAGCACTTTGTCCGCCTGCATATGTGGCACGGTGTTTAACTTCAGATTAAGACCAGCCATGATCAGAACCGATCCCGAAATCCCGTGTTTCAGCGCCAATAAAACATCGCCAGTGCCGAAAAAGCCAAAAGCGCATCAGACGCCGCCCAGAAACATGACGGACCGAATGGCCATCACAACCCAAGTCATCCATCCCAGTTTGCCGCGAAATTGGCTAGCTCCAAGTGCAAACCAACCAAGTTCCTCGGTTTCTTCAAATCCTTACCATAGTTGTTTTTTGGTAATTCTGTGATCCAAAATAGGCCTTGGGCCGCTTAAAACATGCGATTTGTGCAAGGCACAACACGTCGAGTTCGACCTCAGACATTTTGGAATCCGCAGATTTCACCACAAACGCCACCACATCTTCACCCCATTTTGGGTTTTCACGCCCGACCACCGAAGCCTCTGCCACGCCTTTATGTGACATCTGAACTTCTTCAACTTCACGCAGATAAATGATTGAGCCGCCGGGAATTGTCATGTCTTTGGAGCGATCCTGCAAGATCACGTAGCCATCCTGATCCATGAACCCCATGTTCCCGGTCAGCAGCCAACCATTGATAAACGCCTTGGCGGTCGCTGCATCATTTTGCCAATATCCCGGCATTTTCGATGATCCAGGCGGCCTCTTTTGCGTGCAGCTTGGTATTTATCGGAACAATCGCTGCTCCGGCGAGCCATTTGCCAAATTTGACAATTAAATACTAATGCGGCCCCCGAAAGGACCGCACCATACTTTAAGGCCAATCGTACCAATTAGTTCAACGCAGCATCCGTGATGACGCTGGTCCAGGCCCCGGTCGGTTCCATTGTGATCACCGGATCCGACCCGCCACCCATCAAGGTGGCTACTGTACGCGCATAATCTGCTTCATCCAGTGCACCGTTCGAGCCGGCTGTCAGCTTGGCGATCTCACCCATCATGCGTTTTTGATGTGCTTCGGTCTGCGCGCCGGTTTCGTCGTATTCCAGCACAATTTCAGCCGCTGCATCCGGGTTTTCTTCTGCCCATTTCCAGCCCTTCATGGAAGCGCGCACAAAGCGCACCAGTTCATCACTGAACTCTTCATCTGCCAAACGATCTTCCAGTACATAAAGCCCGTCTTCCAGTGTTGCCACACCCTGATCTTCATATTTGAACGTCACCAGATCATCCGGTGTCAGCCCGGCATCAATGATCTGCCAGTATTCGTTATAGGTCATTGTGGACACACAATCTGCCTGGCCTTGCAGGATCGGATCGACGTTAAAGCCCTGTTTCAAAACGGTAACACCGCCCTCTGAACCATCCGTGGCAATGCCAAGGCTGCTCATCCAGCTCAGGAACGGGTATTCGTTGCCAAAGAACCAGACACCCAGTGTTTTACCCGGAAAGTCCGCCGGTGCCTTAACACCGCTGTCAGCGCGACAAGTCAGCATCATGCCCGATGATTTGAATGGCTGGGCGATATTGACCAGCGGCAGTCCCTTTTCACGAGCGGCCAAAGCGGACGGCATCCAGTCGATCACAACATCGGCGCCGCCACCGGCCAGCACCTGTGTTGGGGCCACATCCGGGCCGCCGGGCTTGATGGTTACATTCAGGTCTTCATCCGAATAGAACCCGTTTTCCAGCGCCACGTAGTAACCGGCAAACTGCGCCTGTGTGACCCATTTCAACTGTAGTGTCAGGTCATCAGCGGCATTAGCCCCTGTCGCTGCCAGCGCAAGCCCGGCAGCGCTTCCCAAAAGTAGTTTCTTCATCTTCATTCTCCCTATTGAAGTCGTTTGGTTAAAGTTTCGTTCGTCGTTATCCTCTTTGCGAGGGATGCCAGAATGTGACCGCTTTTTCGATCAAAGTCACCGTGCCGTAAAAAAATGAGCCCGCCAATGCCGCCACCGCGATTTCCGCCCAGACCATATCCAGTGATAATCGCCCGGCCTCAGCCTGAATTCGAAAGCCCATTCCATAGATCGGTGAGCCAAAATATTCGGCCACAATCGCGCCGATCAGCGCCAGCGTAGTGGCAATTTTCAACCCGTTGAAAATGAATGGCATCGCCGCTGGCAGGCGCAGTTTCAACATGCTCTGCCAATAGCTCGCCGCATAAGTCACCATCAGGTCGCGCTGCATGGCTTCGGTTTCACGCAAGCCCTGAACCGTATTGATCAACATCGGAAAGAACACCATAACCACCACCACGGCAGATTTGCTTTCCCAGCCAAAGCCGTACCATTTTACTAAAATTGGCGCGATACCAATGATCGGCAGGGCGGCCACGAAATTGCCGATCGGTAACAGACCGCGCTGCAAAAACCGCGACCGGTCCACCAGAATGGCCACCACAAACGCCGCCGTGCACCCTATCAAATAACCTGAGAAGGCTCCTTTGACCGCCGTTTGCACAAAATCCTTCCACAACAGATCACCGGACACGATAAACTTTGCCCATATTGCGCTTGGCGGTGGCAGGATGATCGGGCTGATCTCCAGCCCCCGTACAATGCCTTCCCACAGCACCAGAATGCTAACGCCGAACAATAACGGAACAATGATCCGGGCCGCGCGGGCTTTGTGATACTTTGAGCGTGCAACGCAAATATTGAACGCCGTGGCCGCAGCCCAGAACAAGAATGCCCCTAAAAGCCAGCTCATTGCGACATTCCCATGCGTTTTAGGGTAATGCGTTGCAACAGCCCGACAAACGCGACCAAAGCGCCCGCCAATATGGCAGCAGCGATCAACGCGCTCCAGATACGAATGGGCGGGCCAAACTGATCGCCGACCAATATCCGCGCACCCAGACCCCGCAACGCACCGGTTGGCAGCTCGCCGACAATGGTGCCGACCAGAGCCGCTGCAATGCCGATTTTCATTGAGGTAAACAGATACGGCATCGAGCTGGGCAACCGCAGTTTCCAGAAACTTTGCGCCCCATTTGCGCTATAGGTTTTCATCAGATCCAGCTGCATCGCATCCGGAGACCGCAACCCCTTAACCATACCCACCAGGATCGGGAAGAAACACAAGTAAGCCGCGATGATTGCCTTTGGCACCACCCGCTCTTGCACCCCCAGAGAATTCGTAAGCACGATGATCATCGGTGCCAGCGCCACAATCGGGATGGTCTGGCTGATGATTGCCCAGGGCATGACGCTCATGTCCATGACGCGGGCATAAACAATCGCAATGGCCAGCGAAAGACCAACCAAAGCCCCGAGGGCAAACCCCCATAGCGTCGAATTTAGCGTGACCCATCCATGGAATACCAGACTGCGCTTAGAGGTGACATTTTTGTTCACCGTAGTGTCCCACAATTCCACCGCGACCTGATGGGGGGCGGGCAAAACCGCGCGGTCCTGTTGCATGGTGTCGCTGACAATCTCACTTAGCGTCACCGTGGTCCCGGCCCGCTCGGCCTGATCCAGCGTCCACTTGCTGTTCATCCAGACGGCACCTGCGTACCAAATTGCTAAAATGGCGGTTAGAACGGTGAGAATGGGAAAGATCGACTTCATCCCTGCCCATCCCGTTCGCGCCCATAGCGGTAAATCAGCATTCCGACATAATAGATCGGGTAAAACCATACATAGGCCCAGACCGCCTGCCCCATGAACCCGGTCATTTCCGGGCCTCTGAAATAGAGCGCCGCCACGATGACATATCCAATCACATTGGACCAGAACCGGCGTTTGTCCACAGAAGCCCAGAAATCAGTCATATCCATGCCCCGCACGCAGTCCTTCGCGCACCCGGTGCGCCAGATTGATGAATTCATTGCTGTCGCGAATATCCAATGGTCTTTCCTTTGGCAGCGTGCTTTCAATCACTTCGGCAATCCGACCGGGTCGCGGGCTCATCACCACAATCTTAGTGCTCAGATAGACTGCTTCCGGGATGGAATGGGTCACGAAAGCAATGGTCTTGCCGGTGCTCGACCAGAGCTGCAACAACTGCTCATTCAAATGGTCGCGCACGATTTCATCCAACGCTCCAAACGGCTCATCCATCAGCAAAAGGTCCGCATCAAACGCCAGTGCGCGTGCAATGCTGGCCCGCTGCTGCATCCCGCCAGAGAGTTGCCAGGGGTGCTTTTTCTCAAACCCAGCCAGGTCAACCAGTTCCAGAACCTTTTTGACGCGCTCATTTTGCTCGGCCTTGGAAAACCCCATGATCTCTAAGGGTAGCTTTATGTTGCCCGCAATGGTGCGCCACGGATACAAGCCCGCCGACTGGAAGACATAGCCATAAGCCCGCGCCATCCGCGCTTCATCCGGGGTCATGCCGTTCACCGAAATATCACCAGCCGTTGGATGTTCGAGCGCTGCTACGACCCGCAGGAATGTCGTCTTGCCACAACCTGACGGGCCGATGAAAGATACAAACTCGCCCTTGTTGATGGTCAGATCGACGTCCTGCAACGCATGTATCGGCCCGTCATTTGTTTCAAACGTCAGGGACAAGTTGCTTGCCTGAATAACCGTGTCCAAGTTTCCCCCCAATTTAAGCACTCAAACCCCACTCGCTGGAATTCCGGTGCGTTTCACCGGATTAGGAGCCGTCAGTTCTTTCCACTGGCTCAGCGCCTTGTTCACCATCCCATTTGGTTCGCGTTTCACAAATTTACCGTGGCCTTCCTCGGTGCGGATTTCGCCGTCATGTACCGACACATGGCCGCGGGACAAGGTAAAGCGAGGCAGGCCCTTCACATGCTTGCCCTCAAACACGTTGTAATCAATAGCCGATTGCTGACCCTCGGCGGCAATGGTTTTTTCCTTTTCCGGGTCCCAAACCACAATATCAGCATCTGCGCCAACCAAAATCGCACCCTTTTTCGGGTAGCAATTCAATATCTTAGCGATGTTTGTTGATGTAACGGCGACAAATTCGTTCATCGTCAGCCGCCCGGTCGCCACGCCGTGGGTCCACAGCATCGGCATGCGATCTTCCAGCCCCCCCGTGCCATTGGGGATCTTGGTGAAATCGCCCACGCCAAAACGTTTCTGCTCGGTGGTAAACGCACAATGGTCCGTCGCCACCACGCTCAAACTACCGGCCTGAAGCCCGGCCCACAGGCTGTCCTGATGCTTCTTATTGCGAAACGGCGGGCTCATCACCCGGCGCGCCGCATGGTCCCAATCCTTGTTGAAATACTCGCTCTCATCCAGCGTCAGGTGCTGGATCAGCGGCTCACCCCAGACCCGCTTGCCGTTCTGGCGCGCCCGGCGGATTGCTTCATGGCTTTCTTCGCAGGACGTGTGCACCACATAAAGCGGCGCGCCAGCCATATCGGCAATCATGATGGCGCGGTTGGTGGCCTCACCTTCCACCTGCGTCGGGCGCGAATAGGCATGGGCTTCTGGCCCGGTATTACCCTCGGCCAGCAAACGCGCCTGCAATTCCGCCACCACATCGCCGTTTTCAGCATGAACCAGCGGCGTCGCTCCAAGTTCAGCGCAGCGGGTGAAGCTGGCGTAAAGCTCATCATCATT
>VAPK010306607.1_pt1 | contig 11821 bp, 18 predicted proteins | sample 3395031 | NCBI WGS metagenome assembly VAPK01 (sample SAMN08290443, study PRJNA428436) | hydrothermal vent metagenome | isolation source: Deep-sea hydrothermal vent chimney 1 | place: Pacific Ocean: Juan De Fuca Ridge | reverse complement strand
TCTAGCGTCATATTTATACTGGAAAAGAATTGAAACACAGACAGGAACAGAACGCGAATTATTTCCAGATATGACAGTAGAGGAAGCAGAAAAAATTGCAGATAGTTGGAATAAACAATTTAACAAAATGTTAATTTTAATCCAAAAACAAAAAAATAACTAAAATGAAATATAAAAAAATAGAATTTAAGTTTTTTGAAAAAAGCGGTCAAGAATATTTAATCGATGAAAAAGGATTTTTCAAATCAGAAAATTTTTCAAGAATTATTACTAAAAATAATAATAGTTTAGGAAATATGCCAGATACTATTAACGTTGCATTATGTAGTCCTATTACACCAGATATAACACATAGTGCTATAAACAATGGATATATATATATCCAAGGAATTGGAAATTCAAGCGATTTAGTTGAGTTATGGAAAGGTAAAAATAACGAAGCATTTACAAAAGTTTTTACTTTTACAACACAATTCGACGAAGATCAAGGAATGATTAGTTTCAAAAATAAATTAATAGCCTTAGGTTTTTTAAATGGAGAAAGTAAAGCCTATTATTCTCAAGATTCTGGATCATCATTCAATGAAATAACAACTCTACCAGATGACACATTTAACAGCTTTGTAATAGTAGGAAATACACTATATATTGAATATCTAAATTCAATATATAAATCAACAGACGGAATAACTTTTGAATTATATCTAACAGTACCAAGCGAATATCAATTCTGGTATGAATTAATATATCTAAATGGTTTTTTATACACAATCATATATTCAGAAAATAACGATGATAATTTTTTATGCAGAATTGAAAATAATAAAATTTTTAATATTAAAAAAATAATAAACCCAACAAGTATTTTCAGTGACGGAAATTATATTTATATTACAACATTATCAGAAATAATAAACGGAAAAACAAGCGACGCAAAAATTTTAAAATTTGATTTAGAAAACTTAAAAGAAATTTATGATTTTTCTTATCTTTTCTCATATCCAGTAGGAATAAAAATAAAGACAACATATGAAAATAAAATTTTTTTAAGCGTTGATACTTGGAACGATAATCAAACAGAAGATTATTACAAAACATTTATTTTTTCGATTGATTCAACAGATAATGTAATTCTAGAATATATTTTACCAATAACACCAACAAATACAACATTTCAAGAAATTATAACCAATAATAATGTTCTACATATGGTGCAATATTCAGACACAGGAAATATAGAAACAGCCCAAATTTTCAATAATTTTAATCGAAAATATCAAGCAAATGGAAATGTAGAGTTATCAATAATAGAAAAAGGTGAAATTATACCAAAACAATTAATTATACGCCATAAACCGCTTGATATTGGATGTTCCGTAAAAATTTATACAAAAAAAGACTTTAAAACTTCATGGGGAACAGAAATTTTAAATTCTAATACTGTAGGAGCGATTAAAAAAAAATATACATACCCAACAGGTATTATTCAAGACTTCACACAATTTAAAATTGAATTAATTACAACCGACGAAACAAAAACACCAAAAGATATTAAACTAGATTTTTTATATTTGCCACTAGGCCTAGAAAATGCAAAATAATATGACACAAAATAACGGAACAATAAACGCATTAAATCGTTTAATCGAAACAATAAAAGCCCAAAAAACAACACCAACTTTGGACGTGTATTCAAACACCAGCAGACCAGCACCCAGCACAATGCCAGCAGGCTATACTTTTTTTAATTCCGATGATAATTATATAAATGTATCAGACGGCACTAATTGGAGGGATCCGACTGGAGCTATAACATAAAAAAAATGAATAATAATAAAGGAAAAAGAGTAAGAGGTATTAGAGATTATAGAGATAACCTTGTTTTAGATTATTATATAGGTGAAAATCTAACTGGGGATATAATAGATCATTCAGGCCACAACAATAACGGAACTATTGTCGGAGCAACGAGGGTACAAGGATATGGAGATTTGAGTGGTAGAAAAACTGATGCGATTGATGATTTAATCCAAATACCTGGACTAGATATTTATAATTTGGGTAAATATAGTTTGGAATTTCTATTAAAAGCAGATGATAATATTGACGATAGATATTTTTATTGTCAAGGAAATTCAACTACAAATACTCCTCTTTTTGGGTTGGATTATAAGGATTATTTAAGCGATTGGCAAGTTAGATTATTTATCAGAGGTGATGATAATGTAACCATTAAGGCACGAACGGGAAATACCGTCTTAAAACACAATAAATTTTATCACATTATATTTACTGATGATAATGGTGATGCTAAAATTTATTTTAACACCGTTCAAGATAGTGCTGATTTTTCATATACAAGAAGAGCACTAACAATTGACCAAACAGCTATTGGTGCATTATGGAGAACTTCGGTTTCCAATAATTTTGGTGGTGTACATTCGTTATTCAGAGTATATGATAATGAAATATTTACTCAAGAACAAATAAATAATAGATATTTATACATTAAAAAACGAGCGGGAATATTATGAAATTATTAAATATAGAAGAAGCGAAAAAATTTATTAAAAAAAAACAAAATGAAACAAATAATGATTAAGCCATTCAAAGGAAATTATCCAATAACACAACCATACGGCGTCAGAGTGGATTATATGCGGTGCGGATACCATACAGGGATAGACTACGCATTACCAACCGGCACGCCTATTTATAGTGCGTCAGAAGGACGAGTAATTCTAAGTTATTCTTGGAAATTGACAGGCTACGGCAGAGAAATAAGAATCCAAAGAGATGACGGACTTATAACACAATATGCTCATCTATCTAAAATTTATGTAAAAACAGGACAATTAGTAAAACAAGGAGACTTAATAGGAAAATCTGGCCATAGTGGACACTGTATATCATTACATGGCGGAACAGGTGCACACCTGCATTTCGGCACTATGTTTAATCACAAATGGTTCAACCCAGCGTCAATTTTAAAAAATTCGAGTCTAAACTTACAAACAAAAATTGATTATACTAAAAGAAAAAAAGGAATGTCAAGACGAGAATGGTGGAGTAAAATTACAGGACTACCAAAAACAGAAGCTCCATTTTCAAAAAAAAAGAAAATAGAAATTAAAAAAGAAGAAAAAATTGAAAAATACGAAGTCAAAAGAGGCGATAGCTTAACATTAATTGCTGAAAAAGAATTAGGAAATATAGAGAAATGGAAACAAATTTTTAAGGATAATCGCGATATTATAGATGATCCAAATCTAATTAGACCAGGACAAATTTTAAAATTAAAAAAATGATTGGAATAGAAATATTAAAAGAATTGGAAAATCCGGAAGTAGAAGCACTAATAAGCATATTTATAATTAATTTAATAAAAAAAAATATGGACAAACCAATAAATGAAATTAACACAAACAAATTTAATGCACAACCACTTTTTCTACCACACGGATCAATCAGAGCAATCATTACGTTCGTGCTACTATTAGTCAGTAGCGGTAGCTTTATTTTTAGTTATAAATTACCGCAAGAATTTTATGCAGTAACAATTTTAGCTATTGGTTACTATATTGGATACCGAACAAACAACAGCCAACTACCAAAAATTTATAATTGAAAATTTTTAGTAACTTATGAAAATTGAAAAAATTATAATAGTATTTTTAGTAATGATAGCATTTTTTTTATTATTATTATTTAGAGATAATAATAATAAAAATATCCACTTGACAAAAAAAATTATAATTGCTAAAATATAACGTATAGAACGTTTTGCAGCACTTTTTAATTTTAAAAAAACAAAAATGGAAATGGAAAATGAAAAAAAAGAAATTAAAACAATCAAAACAATCTTTTATAAAAAAAGATTTAAAAAAATAAAAGCTCACGAAATAAAAGAAGACGCAACCATTAATCTACCTAATGGGTCTATTTTGAATGGAAAAAAAGGAGATTTTTATGTGTGTATAGACGGAATGCAAGACTTAATAATTCCAACTCAAATTTTTAATAAATTATTCATAAAAAAATAAACTATGGACAAAATAATATCAGCAATTTTTCTGGGTATAATTAATGGTTATATTTTGGAAAATGGACATACAGAAGTAGCAATTGGAATAATAACAACTATTATTTTCTTAATTTATTTTGAAAATAAAGAAAAAAAAATTGAAAAATTTGAAAAATTTGAAAAATTTGAAAATGAAATGAATAAAATTAAACTAGAAAGGAGGCGGAGAAAATGAAAACTGAAAAAAGAAAAAAAGAGTTGAAGGATTTAAAAGAGATAAGAAAATTATGTAAAGTAAAAGGAATAATTGGCTGGTCAAGAGTAGGAGAAAAAGGAGAAAAAGGAGAAATAACCGATTTAAAAAAATTTAGAGAATTAAAAAAAAGAGTTGAAAAAGAACACAAAGATATAAAAATAAAAGAAGGAATAGACGGACTTAACAAGATGAGCAATGCAAATCTAGAAACATTAGTTGATCTATACATGGGTAATGATTTTTATATATACAAAATAATTTAAATAATTAAAAAAACAAAAATGGGAAATGTAGACTATGGCCATAAACGACATAAATGTTCAATTTGCGGCAGCACGCGATTTGAAAAATTTGTAAAAAAAATAAAATCTAAAAGTTTTACAGGAGAGGAAATAGAAATAAAAACAAGATACGGAAAACAATGCTGGGTATGTGTAGATAATCCGGATTGTCGACATAGAGTAAAAAATTATAGAAGTTATTAAACAATTAAAAAAACAAAAATGGAAATGGAGAAAATAAAAAAAAGAATAAAAAAAATTAAACAAGATAATAATAATAAAAAAAAAACAACAATACCGGAAGATATGGAAATTTGTCCGTTTATGACGACACCGGATAACGAAGCAGCTTGCAACCCAAGATGTGCAATCTATAAAGGGGCAGGAAAAAAAGGTTATCACTGCCCATTAACAGAATTAACCAGCATAAGTTGGGTTTTAAAAGGTAGCCCACAAGCCAAAAATAACTATAGAAAATATTAATAAAAATGAAAAAAAATATATTCAGAATAACTTATACACTTAAAAATGACTACATGAAAGAGCCATTAATTTCGCAAGTATTAATAAAATCAAAAAAAGAACAACACGAAATTAATTTCGAAGAAATAATTAAAAAATACACAGAAATTTTAAAGAAAAAAAAATTTATTTTTAGAAGTATAACAATTATAGAATATATTGGGAAAGAGTAAAAAAGCTTAAATAAAGCAAAAAAAGACGCTAGAAAATCAATTCTAAGCGTTTTTTTTTATGAAGTGATACGATAAGACAAAAAAAATAATAATTTTTTAGATTAGTTTATTGCCAGATAATACATTGATAGATTGTTTCAACAACAATATCAATGAGCAAAGATATTAACAGGGAGGATATGAACAACTTGCCGAGATACTACATGAATAGAGGAACACGCAACAGCCAACGCCATAATATAATCAGTAGGTAGATTAACATCTTGTCGTTGATAGGTAGTCATCTCATCAGCCAACTCTTGAATGAATGGAGAATGTAATATGCCAGCGTCAATCACAGCCTGCAGATTATCCAAGATAATATCCTTATTACCACCCCGAAAGTCAACTGGTTTAGCAATATCTTGAACAATACCATACAATGTATCACCAACCCCAGTGCTATCAATATACACAGCAGCATTAGATTCAGAATGAGCCTGTCTGATTTCACGTTCTATACTGGAGCGTTCTTTAATATTCTCAAACTTAAGAATATTCTCCCGTTCTTTCTCTGTCCAAGGTAGTTGAAAAGCCCAAAGATTAACAACATTATAATTACCAGCATTATTACATAATCTGAAACCAACTGTTGAGTCAGCTGTCTTCTTTCGTCCACGTGCCAAGTCCCAGCCCTCGATGTAATGACCACCTCGATGAACTTCTTGCATAGACAAATCATCATCAAACAATTTCTCGATTCGGGAAGCGAACATCATTTCAGAGTTGTCAATAAATTTGCCAAAGATAATTTGGTCAATCTTGGATTGACTCCAAGTCTTCACAAAATAATCAAGCAACTTATGATCAATATATGGATTTTCATATGAGGAACCACCACGAACAAAACCACCAGCTCGTTTAACAATTTTGCTTATCCTAAAAAAAGCCGTGAAACCTTTCGGGGTGGCACCATAATCAATTTGGCTATCAATCCAACTTCTTAATCTAGGCAAGAGAATTTTCTCTCTGATAAATTCTAAGTGAGTTTCCAGTGCCAACTCATCAGCACTAATATATCCATATTCTTTACCCTCAATACTTTCCCCCTTTTTCTTGGTAGTTTTAAATTCAGTAACTGCTCCATTGGTATATCTAATTTGAGCACGAGGAAATTTAACTGAACTATTTTCATTGATTAAAAAAGAATTTAGCAAAGGTGAATTTTTAATTAAGTTTAGAATTTCATCCTGCACTAATTCGGATTGGTCTTGAGTAATAGCAACATTTAAAGTTTTATATTTTCGGCCATTAGCAAAATGCTTTAAAATATAAAACAAATGCTTCCGAGCAAAGATTGCAGTTTTACCAAAACCATTTCCAGCGTGCAAAACATTTTCCTTGTATAATGAATTTTTTAAATAATCAATTTGTCCAGCGTGAGATTTTGAATTAAGAATTAGATCATCAAAAGGTTCCCAATTCCTTTCCTTAATTATTTTGTTAAGACAAAATAATATTATAGTAGTAATTTTTGATTTGGTATCCATAAGAAAATTATAACATAAAATATAATAAAGTTATCCACAATCAGAAAAACACCCAAGTAACAATAAGAAGGTGCCTTCTGAATTCAAACAAAAATGTAAAATGAATAATTAAATAATAACATAACTTAAAAATAAAGCAAGTGAATTTTTAAACGACTACAATTTGTAGTCGGTAGTTTTTAGATGATAGTAAGAAGTCGTTCGCTACGCTCACTCCTCTTTTTATAGAACACTAAGAAGTCGTTCGCTACGCTCACTCCTCTTTTACATAAAATACAAATTGAGTTCACTATCGTTCAACTTTTTATAAAATAATATTTGATAAAAAAAGAACAAGCAAGGAGTTTTAAAAAAAAACTTCAATAAACAGTAAGATTAGTTTTTTTAAAACTCTCCAAAAATAAGACATTTTGCGACGTGAAGATTGTTTCTTGCAAAAAAAAGTTGGCGTTGCTGCCGCACGCCAACATTTTTTTTGAGAAACAAACCACATCGCAAAATGCGTTCTTTTTGGACCTGTTCTTTTTTTTCTTTTAATTTAAAACTCAAAAAATAATTATACTCTAAAAATGTATTCGCTCTGTGAAGAGCTACGCGGCGGACAAAAAAATTAATTTTTTTTTTGTCTAGCCTTGTAACTCATAAATTAAATATCATAATCGCGAACAATTTGAAAACCCCATTGTGCTCACTTCCTTCGCAAAATGTGGTTTTTCAAACTTTCCTCTTGGAGTGCGTTCACTTGAAAAAAACATCAGCCTATCGGCTTGCTGTTTTCACTTTTGATTTTTTAGAACGCATCAAAAAAAAGGAACGCTGGATTACCAGCGTTCCAAAAAGCATTTTTTTTGTTTAGACAGGAGGGGCAAGCCCCTCCAACTCCCCTATTTTTTTTCGTCTTTTTTCTCAAATAAAGTTCCTTGATCAAGATTAATATTATATTGATCAGACATTTTTTGAAAAACGGCAATTAAATTATTGTTGCTTCCAGCCTCAGGATTTTTTAGAACTGTGTGATAAAGTTTCACCAATTCAGTAAATTCTTTTATGCCAAAAAACAATCGTCCACTTTCCAACTGTTCAAGCAATTTATCAAAACCAACAGATGATAAAAAAAGAATTTTTTTTCTATGGTCAGTCAAGATGTCAATATCAGCATTAAATTGTTCATAAAGTTTTTTAGTGCTAACTGTTTCTACTGCCGTATTATATTTTTTAAAGTGATATGACAGAACAGATTTAGAGAGTTTGATTTTGTATTTTTTAAAAATTATTTTACTTAAATCGTCCAGTTTATAATACGGCCGTAATCGATGAATTATGTCAACATATCCACTATTACAAACAAGACAATTATTATGAACTGGTTCAACATTAAGTTGATTTTTTGTTAATTCTAAAATTTCGTCAGAGTTTTTTTCAATCTCAATAATCGTTTGATTTTCGGTTTTTTCGTCTTGTTTTTTTTTTTTCGTTTTGTAAGTTTTGCATAAATAGTCTAGATCGTTTTACGTTAGTATAATAATATAAAAGAAAACGTTCTTTTCTTTTTGGTTCTTTTTCTTTTCTTAAAAAAAATTATAACAACAAAAGTTTAAAAAAGCAAATAAAGTTATCCACAAGCAAGAAATTGCTTTTTTAATTTTTAAGTTTATAATAGAAAATAATAAAAAAAAATGAATAACATCTCAAAAAAACGAGCCAAAAAATTGAATAAAATAATAAATAAATTAATTAAAAAAAAACCTAAATATATGCCAAATTTTTTTTGGAATATAATATTAAATTTAGTAATAAATAAATAATGAAAAATGAAGAAGCTAAAAAATTAGTTAATAATTTTATTCAAAAAACAGAACAGATACGGAAAAACCGTGAAATTTATTTTAATGAATTTAATAAATTTATTAAAGACGGTGACCAATGGACCAATACAGAAGAACCAGATGAAGGGAAAATTAAATTAACTCTTAATAATGCGGAAGATGTAATTAATACATATAAAGCTAAAATGTTTCCACGAAATCAAAAAAGCGGAACGATGAAAATAGGAGTTACAATTTTTGAAAAAGATGAAACTACAAAAGAAAAATATAAAAATGAAATAATTGAAACCTACGACGAGGAAAAAATTTCAAAAAAAATACTTGAACAAGTAGAAAATTTTCTAGTAGGCGGAGCTGCATGTTTCTATTATCCGCAAAACCCAATAACAAAAAAAGCTAAAATAATATCTTTGGATCCTAGATTTATAAATTTAAATTTTGACGAATATGGCGAAATAAATCAATTCGCATTTATAGATTTTATTGACAAAGAAAAAAATGCAAATAATTGGCTAAACAATTTAATTAATAGAGCAATAAAAAAAAGTGATCAAAGAGAAATTAAAAGAATCACTTACTGGGATAAAAATTACCAAATTATAATAGCAGAAGAGGAAATAGAAATTAAAGAAAATAAAAACAAACTAATTCCATTTAGCTGGATACCAAATTCACCAAAAGCACACACCCATGAGGGTTACAGCGAGGGATACAATATAAAAAAATTAGACAAAGAAATAAATTTTAGAACATCTGATTTCGGTGGAAGAATTAAGGAAAATACAACGCCAAACTTAGCAATATATACTGATAAAGATACGGATAACATCAGCAGAGATGAGAGAGGAATTTTGCCATTAGGACAAGATGACAAAGCAGAATTTTTAAAACTAACAGAAAATAAAGAAGTTTTAGAATATATTAATGAAATTAAAAAAACGATAAGAGATAAAAAGGCGATAAATTCCGCCACAACAGGAGAGATTAAAAGTAATGTCTCCGGTTTAACTATGGCATACTACTTTTCACCACTTCTAGACAGAATAGGCCTAAAAAGAATTTACTGGGTAGAAGCGTTTAAAGAATTAAACAACGCAATTTTGAATTATAAATTTGGACATAAATATTATAGAACAGAACCAGTTTTTGAATCTGTTTTGGTATCAGACGAAAGCACAAAAATTGATAATACAATAAAACGACTAAATAATAATCTAGTAAGCCACACCGAAGCAATTAATGAATTAGGAGAAGAAAATGCAGAAAAAAAATTTAAAGAAATTTTAATAGAAAAAGAAAAAATTAAAGAAATAGAAAATAAACAAAAAGAAGAAGAACAATATATTACAATTTAAATTATTTTAATTTTTAAACGTCTCGGATATCTCATCTAACCCAATTGGTAATTAGATGACAAATACCGACAAACAATAATATGCCTAAAACAATTGAAGAATTAAAGGAAGAAATCAAAAAAGAAAAAAAGAAAAACGAAGAAAACATAAAAAAATTGCAAAAAAAATTAACAGAAAAAGATTTAGAACTGAAAAAAAAAGAAGAAGAAAAGAAAAAGAAAGAACCGGAAAAAAATGAATTGACAAAAATGAGAGAAACAATAAAAAGTTTAAATGAAACAATAAACGGAATTAAAGAAAAAGACGAAAAAAATGAATTGACCAAAAAATACCCTGACATAATTCCAGATTTACTAATTGGAAAAAAGGAAGAAGAACAGGAAGTTATTGCAAAAAAACAAAGGGAGTTAATGGAAAAAGAGCACGGAGAATTCCCTAGTGCACATGCGCAGCTTTACAAAAACACATCAGAAATTGATGAAGCAATCGAAAAAATAAAAGAAAATAAAAAACTAGACACAGAAGATAAATTAGTTCAAATTAGGCAGTTAAAAAAAGAAAAAAATAATTTATAATAAATTTAAAAAAAAATTATGCAAATTGAAGGACAACCAAGACCACAAGAATCATTAGATACAGAGATTGATGTATTATTTGAATCAGAAAGAGATTTAAATAAACTTTCTATGGTCCGTTTTTTAAACGGAAACTTAAGCGTAGAAAATGAAAAAGTAGAATGGCAAGACGATGAAATGCCACCAGAAACATTTATCGCAACTGCAGGAGGATCAGGCACAGATTGGGATACGGTGGACGATATTACAGATTTACCAGTAGCAACAGCTCAAATTTCAAAACTTAAAGTTGGTGATGTTTTGGAATTACCAACCGGGAGCGAGCATGTAGTAGTCAGCTCAATTAACGTATCAGCTCAAACAATCAATCTACAAAAAAGAGGCTGGGGAGGAACGACAGCGACAGCCCAGGGCACAAGTGCTTTCACTGTTAAAATTATCGGAAATGCACAGATTGACGGATCGGATCCAATTGACGCCAGTTATTATGCACCAACAGAACGCTATAATTATGTTCAAATTTTTGAAGATAGTTTAGCAGTATCCGGTAAAGTTATGCGATCTAAAGTATCAAGAGAGAGTGAGCGAGCAAGACAGCTTAATATAAAAGTAAAAAGATTATTAAGCCAATTGAATAACGCACTAGTTAATGGTTCACGTGAAAAAACAGGCAATAGGGCAACTTTTCAGGGCCTGAGGGATACGGTAACTAATGTCTATAATGTAAACGGAGCGCTAACATTGGCCAAAATCTATGACGCTCTAATTGCAATGGAAGACGCCGGAGGTTCACCAAGTGCAATTCATGGAAGTGCTACAGTTATAGGAATAATTGAAAGATTATTAACGGGCTATGTAACCAGCAGTATAAGCGATTACAATTCAAAATTAACAGTCGAAAAAGTCAGTTTATTGGGTGACGAATTAGAATTGCACGTTGATAAGCATATGCGAGACGGAGAATTTTTTATTTTAGATTATGGCCGAATTAGATTTGGCACAATGGACAGTAATGAAGCTAAGGGCAGTTTTTCTGCAATTGTAACAAAAGAAAACGGAAAACAATTAGAAGAAGAAATTGTTGGATACTACACGATGAAAATTAAGCAACCGGGAGCTTCAATAGTTAAAGCATACGGAATTACAAACTAGATTTCTACTTTTGTAGATAATTGAATAAAAGAGTTGGCGGATCTCTTTAAAACCGCCAATATAATTAATTAAAAAATAAAAAAATGGCAAGATTTATGAGAAAAAATGCAGATACAGGCGGAAAATAT
>VAPK010357807.1_pt1 | contig 11828 bp, 12 predicted proteins | sample 3395031 | NCBI WGS metagenome assembly VAPK01 (sample SAMN08290443, study PRJNA428436) | hydrothermal vent metagenome | isolation source: Deep-sea hydrothermal vent chimney 1 | place: Pacific Ocean: Juan De Fuca Ridge | reverse complement strand
TTGTAATGGGTTTTCTTCCACTTTCAAATAACGGCAGGCGAGCCCCAACAAAGAACCAAGGGTCACTCCAAGCAAAGTAAGGCTGACAATCGCGGCGAACATTTCAGACTCCTAATTTGTGGTCAAGCCGGAAAATCCCATAAAGGCTAGTGACATAAGACCGGCAACGATAAAACCAATAGGTGCGCCGGCAAAAGCCGCAGGAACTTCCGCCAGTGCCAGGCGTTCACGCAAACCGGCAAACAGAACAAGGACCAGCGTAAATCCCATGGCGGAACCAAAACCATACAGCAGGCTTTCAATAAAACTGGATTCCTGTTGCACATTGAGCAGGGCCACCCCCAATACAGCACAGTTGGTAGTGATTAGAGGTAGAAATATCCCCAGGACCTGATAGAGAACGGGTGACACCTTACGAACCACCATCTCGGTAAATTGCACCAGTGCTGCGATGACCAGGATAAAAGTCAGTATCCGTAGATAACCGATATCCAAAGCTTGCAGTATATAAAACTCAAGTAACCAACTGGCAGCTGATGCAAGGGTCAAGACAAAGGTTGTGGCCAGTCCCATGCCCAAAGCACTTTCTATTTTATTGGACACACCCATGAAAGGGCAAAGTCCAAGAAATTTAACCAGCACCACATTATTTACCAGTGCGGTACTCAACAATAAAAGTAGATAGTCAGTCATCATCGTTTCTATTTTGTATACATAGCCAGTTCTTTGCATTAACTGTACCAACGTTATTTATTGAGTAGATAAGGTGAGAAACAGCATTACTATGGGGCAAATTGCGATTAACGTGCATGAAAAGAGTGCAGTAGAACTGTTATGAATCACACATAATAATGGATTTGGTTTAGTAGATTGTCTTAAAGCTGACAAATGGCAGTATTAATCGGCTGTTATAGCGGTTTTCTTTTCATGGCATACAAGTTGCAAATATGATGAATAGATATTTGAGATCGTGGTTTGAAACGTGTCTGTGTTAAATACACAGCGGCCACACAAATCGTTTTTGGGTTTGTGGCTTTGTTGTTTTCATTACCAATCAGGGAAGAGCGTTTTTATTGTAAAAAAATTAATAGTAACAGCTACGGTTTTGCAAACCTCTACTGGCATGCCAGCAGAGTAAACAGGAGAAAATACGTGATTGCAACAGACTTCCACACAACCGGAAGTGGTAACCCTAGAACAGACTTGCTCGAGGTGAAACTTGAGATTCTGTATCAAGTAAGCCAGGTTCTGAGTCGTTCCCTGAATATGCAGGAAACTCTCTCCAAAGTACTCAAGCTGTTGCACGATAAAGGCCGCTTACGTCATGGGATGGTCAGTCTGCTTAATGAAGAAACAAATGAATTGCAGGTCATCGCCCTGCATGGCCATGCGTCCAGTCTGATAGAGACGGTTCGCTACCGTTCCGGTGAGGGGGTGATCGGTGACATCATGAACCAGGCTGAACCGGTGGTGGTGCCGCGTATTGCGGATGAGCCCCGGTTTTTAGGCCGCCTTGGTGTTTATGATGCGAACTTGCCTTTTATTGGCGTGCCCATCCGACTGGGTAAGAATGAACCTTTTGGAGTATTTGCAGCTCAACCCGCCGAGAGTGAAGAATTATTGAATGAACAGGCGCGCTTCCTGGAGATGATTGCCAATCTTATTGCACAGACAGTGCACTTATCACGGCAGATCGCCCATGAAAAACGTGAGTTGCGTGAAGAGCGGGATCATTTGCGTCGTACCGTAAAAGGCAAACATGGTTTCGATACCATCGTGGGTCATACCGAAGTGATGCATAATGTGTTCGATCAAATACGGCAGGTTGCCAGGTGGACCACCACGGTACTGATCCGCGGTGAGTCAGGGACGGGTAAGGAGCTTATTGCCAATGCCATCCACTACAACTCACCACGCGCCAATGGACCATTTATTAAACTTAACTGTGCTGCATTGCCGGACAACCTGTTGGAATCCGAACTGTTTGGCCATGAAAAAGGTGCCTTTACTGGCGCCGTCACGCAACGCAAGGGTCGTTTTGAACAGGCCGATGGAGGTACATTGTTTCTGGATGAAGTCGGTGAACTTTCCCCTGCCTTTCAGGCCAAGTTATTGCGTGTATTACAAGAAGGCGAATTTGAGCGCGTTGGCGGCAGCAAGACACTCCGCGTGGATACTCGAATGATTGCAGCCACCAACCGTAATCTTGAAGCGGATGTGAAGAAAGGTGAATTTCGAGAAGACTTGTATTACCGCTTGAATGTGATGCCGATCACGATGCCCGCTTTGCGCCAGCGCAGCGAAGACATTCCCGATTTAACACGTTTCCTGATGAAAAAAATAGCCCGCCAGCAGCACAGGGAATTGATAATCACCGACAGCGCCATCCGTTTGTTGTTGCGGCATGACTGGCCAGGAAATGTTCGGGAACTGGAGAACACCCTGGAACGTGCTGCGATCATGAGTGAGGGCGGTAATATTGATCGGGATTCAATTTGTTTGGCCGGGCTGGACGAACAGTGTTTAATTACACCTTCTCCGATCAGTAAAACACAAATTGATTTTAACGACCCTAATCTGGATGAACGTGAACGAGTCATTGCTGCCCTGGAAGAAGCGGGTTGGGTCCAGGCCAAGGCCGCTCGCCTACTTGACATGACACCGCGGCAGATTGCCTACCGTATTCAGACATTGAATATCAGAATGCGCCTGATTTGAGTGGGTTTATCCAGGCTGACCTCTGTATGTTGTTGTATACACCATCTTTGTGACGTTTATGACAACGACAGGTTTATTGTCTGTAATCTTCCGAACGTTTCTTTATGATTATTCTGTAATTTTCAATGAAATCATAGACTAAAAGTCCATCGTTCAGGATGGCATGGTGTGTGCTCTATAAAATGTTATTGCATTATTAAATCAACATTTTGGAGTAAAGGTATGGGGCTGAATGTTTCGGGTGACACTGTAGGGAAAGCAGGTGGTTGTTCCTCCGATGGTTGTGGTGGCAGTCAGGATCAACTTGCATACCTGCCGGAGGCGATTCGTCAGAAGGTGCATAATCATCCCTGCTATTCAGAAGAGGCGCATCATTACTATGCACGCATGCATGTGGCAGTAGCACCAGCTTGCAATATCCAGTGCCACTACTGTAACCGCAAATATGATTGCGCCAATGAATCACGTCCAGGTGTGGTGTCCGAATTATTGACACCTGAGCAGGCGGTTAAAAAAGTTTTAGCCGTTGCAGTAAACATTCCACAAATGACAGTGTTGGGGATCGCCGGTCCAGGTGATCCGTTGGCAAACCCGGAGCGAACATTTGCGACATTCCGAGCGATTGCTGAACAGGCACCGGATATTAAACTGTGTGTATCGACGAATGGCCTGATGCTACCAGAGCAGGTGAATGAACTGCTCAAATACAACATCGATCATGTCACTATCACAATCAACTGCATCGATCCGGATATCGGTGCCAAAATTTATCCCTGGATTTTCTGGAATAACCGCCGCATAAAAGGTCGTAAGGCTGCAAAAATCCTTATTGCGCAACAGCTAAAGGGTTTGGAAATGCTTGTCGAGCATGGTGTGCTGGTGAAGGTGAACTCGGTGATGATCCCTGGTGTTAACGATACTCATCTGAAACAAGTGAGCAAACTTGTCAAAGCGAAGGGCGCCTTTTTGCATAATGTCATGCCGCTGATTTCCGAAGAGGAGCACGGTACCTTCTACGGTCTTATGGGGCAGCGCGAACCAAGCCATAAGGAATTGCAACAATTACAGGATGCCTGTGCCGGTGACATGAACATGATGCGCCATTGTCGGCAGTGCCGTGCCGATGCCATTGGTTTGTTGGGAGAGGACCGGGGAGAGGAGTTTGGCATGGAAAAAATTGAAACCATGAATATCGACTATGAAGCGGCCATGATTAAGCGTGCAGAACTTCACAAAACTATTGAAGCCAACCGGAAAAACCAAAACGAAAATATAGGCGTAAAATTTATCTCCTTATCTCCTCTGCAGGCCAAGAAACCCCCACGACCGGTTCTGATGGCGGTGGCCAGTACTGGTGGCGAAATTATCAACCAACACTTTGGGCATACGCATGAATTTCTGATCTATGAAGCATCCATTCAGGATGTGCGCTTAATCGGTCATCGTAAAGTGGAACAATACTGTGTGGGTAGTGATATCTGCGGAGAAGCAGAAACTGCATTGTCACGAACTATTCGTGCCCTGGAAAACTGTGAAGTCGTGCTCTGTTCCAGGATTGGCTATGAACCCTGGACGCAGTTAGAAGCGGCAGGTATTCAACCCAATGGCGAACATGCCATGGAGCCGATTAAAGAAGCGCTGGCCGTGGTGTACCGGGAAATGCTTGAAAGTGGTGCATTGGAAGATTCTTCAGTAACACAACAACCACTACGGGCATAAAGGGGTAAAAGACAATGGCGTATACAATTATTGAAGGCTGTGTGAGCTGCTGGGCCTGTGAAACGCTGTGTCCAAGCCAGGCGATTTATAAAGCGATGCCACACTTTATCATTGACAGCAAAAAATGCACCGAGTGTGACGGTGATTATGCTGAACCACAGTGCGTCAGCATCTGTCCCATTGAAGGGGCGATACTGGATGATCGGGGTGAAGCGGCTAATCCGCCGGGCTCACTTATCGGTATACCACCGCATAAATTGGCTGAAGCCAGAGCGGAAATTCGGGCACGCTGTATTAAGTGACGTTTTATAGTGGATTAATTTAACAAACAAGGACTAAAAAAATGGCAAAAGCAAAAGTTATTTTCGCGGATATTGATCTGAGTGTAAACGTACCCGCAGGTACCCGGGTCATTGAGATATCAGAAAAAGTGGGATCAGGCATCGTCTATGGTTGCCGGGAATGTGATTGTGGCACCTGCCTGATGAAGGTGGAGGAGGGCTGGGATAATCTGTCCGAACCTTCCGTGCTGGAACAAAAGGTGTTACGGGAAAACCTGGCGGGTCGGCATTACCGTTTGGCCTGTCAGGCCCAGGTATTGGGTGATGTAAAGGTGCGACCCGCCTAATAATATTTATTGCCTTAATGGATAGAAGTATGACCTCCCTAATTTTTTTCAATTCCAAACATCATGAAACGGGCCCGGTAATTACCGGGAAAAACCCGAACCGGTTCATCTTCGACGATGATAAAGAAGGCCATCTGCTGTATGCGCAGATCATGGCGCATAGCCGTGGAAAGCCAAATGATGAAGCCTTGGCTTGTATGCTGGTGAGTTGGGGTTGTAGTGCTGGTGTTTTACCAGGCTGGATGGGGTTGGATGAGGATGCCTTCCATATGATGCTGGATATGCATTTTCCGGGGCTGGACATAAGTTCCCATTCCAATCCTAATCGCAGCCTGGATCCGGTACGGCAGCAGGAGTGTAATGATTTACAACAATTGTTGTTGAATAACCGGGCAGGGGAAAGTGATTCCGAAGTGTGGGTTGCCGATATTATCAGTGCAGCCTGCCTGGGACAGGACCATCTATGGCAGGATCTCGGTCTACGTTCACGCCAGCAACTCTCCGATCTGATGACCACCAACTTTCCTCAGTTGGCCGCTTACAATGATCGGGAAATGAAGTGGAAAAAGTTTCTGTATAAACAGCTTTGTAATGCAGAAGGCATTTATATATGCCGCTCACCTTCGTGTGAGGTTTGCGTTGATTATGCGGTTTGTTTTGGTCCTGAGGAATAGACAAGACATCTTGTCGCTAAGCAAACAAGTCGTAAGGGAATTGTTGTTTATACCACCAGAGTCTTTACCTCAACAGAACAAACAATAACTATATAAAACAACCTGTTAGTGATATTTTACGAGGCTGGCACGAGACTTGCTCAAGGCTATATGTGTAACAGTTATTTGTTTAATCGATTTCGTTTTGCAAGGAGAATAAATTATGGCAACGCGTCAATGTGCAATTTACGGGAAAGGTGGTATTGGTAAATCTACCACCACCCAGAATTTAGTCGCCGCGCTGGCTGAAGCGGATCAGAAAGTGATGATTGTCGGATGTGATCCCAAAGCCGACTCCACTCGTCTGATACTTCATGCCAAGGCGCAGAATACTATTATGGAAATGGCCGCCGAAGCCGGCAGCGTAGAGGACATCGAGTTAGAGGATGTTCTCAAGACTGGTTATGGCGAGATCAAGTGTGTTGAGTCAGGCGGACCGGAACCAGGTGTGGGTTGTGCTGGCCGTGGTGTAATTACGGCCATTAATTTCCTTGAAGAAGAAGGCGCCTACGATGAGGACCTCGATTTTGTTTTCTACGATGTTCTGGGTGACGTTGTCTGCGGAGGTTTCGCCATGCCGATTCGTGAGAACAAGGCTCAGGAAATTTATATTGTTGTGTCCGGTGAAATGATGGCGATGTATGCCGCCAATAATATATGCAAGGGCATTGTCAAGTACGCAAAATCCGGTAGCGTGCGTTTGGCCGGATTGATTTGTAATTCTCGCAACACGGATCGTGAAGACGACCTTATCGTGGCATTGGCTGAGAAACTGGGGACGCATATGATTCATTTCATTCCACGTGACAACGTGGTACAGCGTGCCGAAATTCGCCGTATGACGGTTATAGAGTATGACCCGAAAGCGAAGCAGGCAGATGAGTACCGGACGCTTGCAAAAAAGATGGTTGAGAATAAGAAATTCGTTATTCCGACACCGATCACGATGGATGAACTCGAAGAACTATTGATGGAGTTCGGTATTCTGGATGAGGAAGACGAGAGCATCATTGGTCAGACTGCTTCGTCTGAAGCCACAGGTTGATACAAAGATACAGCCGACCAGATAGTGTAATACCAATTAGACATGGCGGGCATAACAACCGCCGCCGATTCATTTCAACACACTGACCACTGAACAGTGGTAGTGGAGCAGGCGAAAAACGATGGTAGCGATGACGCTTGATGAAACCAGGGCTCTTATTCAGGAGGTGCTGGAAGTCTATCCTGAAAAAGCTAAAAAGGATCGTGCCGAGCACCTTATAGCCAATGACCCTGAGGACGAGTCCTCTAAAAAATGTCTTACTTCAAACCGTAAATCGTTACCGGGTGTGATGACGGCCCGCGGCTGTGCTTACGCCGGTTCCAAAGGCGTGGTATGGGGTCCGATTAAAGACATGATTCATATTTCTCATGGCCCGGTGGGTTGCGGTCAGTATTCCCGTGCCGGGCGGCGCAACTATTATGTCGGGACTACGGGAATCAATACCTTCGGGACAATGAATTTTACCTCTGATTTTCAGGAAAAAGATATTGTATTCGGTGGCGATAAGAAACTGGAAAAGATCATTGACGAGATCGAAACCCTGTTTCCACTGAACAAGGGGATGACCTTGCAATCGGAATGCCCCGTTGGTCTTATCGGTGATGATATTGAAGCGGTGGCAAAAGAAAAGGGCAAAGAGTTGAACAAGACTGTGGTGCCGGTGCGTTGTGAAGGGTTCCGTGGTGTGTCCCAATCACTCGGTCACCATATCGCCAATGATTCGGTACGCGACTGGGTATTGCCTAATCGTGATGGAGAGGCATTCGAATCCACGCCTTACGACGTGGCGATCCTCGGTGATTACAATATTGCGGGTGATGCCTGGGCGTCGCGCACCTTGCTGGAGGAAATGGGTTTGCGTGTGGTGTCGCAGTGGTCCGGTGATGGCAGTTTGTCAGAAATGGAACTGACTCCCAAGGTCAAGCTTAATCTATTGCACTGTTATCGTTCCATGAATTATATCTCCCGCCATATGGAAGAGAAATATGGTATTCCCTGGATTGAGTATAACTTTTTCGGTCCGACTAAAATCGCGGAGAGTTTGCGCAAAATCGCTGCTTTGTTTGACGACAAGATAAAGCAAGGTGCCGAGCAGATAATTGAAAAATACAAGGCGGAATATAGCGCAGTCATCGAGAAATACAGGCCGCGCCTGGAAGGAAAACGAGTGATGCTGTATGTCGGTGGTCTGCGTCCACGTCATATCATCGGTGCTTATGAGGACCTGGGTATGGAAGTGGTCGGTACCGGCTACGAGTTTGGTCACAATGATGATTACGAACGCACTTTCAAGGATGCGGATAAGGCCACGTTGATCTATGACGATGTAACCGGCTTCGAATTTGAGGAATTTATCAAGAAGATCAAACCCGATCTGATTGGTTCCGGCGTTAAGGAAAAATATATTTTCCAGAAGATGGGTATTCCCTTCCGGCAGATGCATTCCTGGGACTATTCCGGCCCCTATCACGGTTACGATGGCTTTGCCGTTTTTGCCCGTGATATGGATATGACGCTGAACAATCCATGCTGGAGCAAACTTAAGGCCCCCTGGCTGGTTTCGACTGAAGAAGACGAAACAATAGCCGTTAGCGCCTGATATCAAATGATACATAGCACGTATTTTATGCAAGTAAATAGTCCGTTAGTCCACATCCAGGTGGTGTGGGAGGAGAATGATTATGAGCCAAACCGTCGATAACATTAAGCCAAGTTATCCCCTGTTCAAAGATGATAACTACCAACAGACCCTGGCCGATAAGAGGGACATGTTTGAGGAATGTCATCCGCAAGAAAAGATTAAAGAAGTCTTTGCGTGGACGACTACCGAAGAATATAAAGAACTCAACTTTCAGCGTAAAGACTTAACCATCAATCCCGCCAAGGCATGCCAGCCACTCGGCGCGGTTCTCTGTGCGCTGGGGTTTGAGAAAACACTGCCCTATGTGCACGGTTCGCAGGGTTGTACAGCTTATTTCCGTACGTACTTCAATCGGCACTTTAAAGAGCCAATAGCCTGTGTCTCTGACTCTATGACTGAAGATGCCGCCGTGTTCGGCGGTCAGAAGAACATGTTTGATGGTTTGGCGAATGCCAAGGCATTATACAAACCGGAGATGATTGCAGTCTCCACTACTTGTATGGCCGAGGTTATTGGTGATGATCTGAATGCCTTTATTGGTAATACCAAGAAGGAGGGGCATATTGAAGAAGATTTCCCGGTGCCCTTTGCGCATACCCCGAGTTTTGTCGGTAGTCACACCACCGGCTGGGACAATATGATGGAAGGCATTCTGCGATATTTCACTGTAAATGAAATGGAAGGTAAAGTCGTTGGCAGCAATGGCAAGATCAACATTGTGCCTGGTTTTGAAACCTATCTGGGTAACTACCGTGTCATGCACCGCATGATGAAGGAAATGGGAGTCGATTACTGTCTGTTAAGTGATCCTTCCGAGGTGCTGGATACGCCCGCCGACGGTGAATATCGTATGTACGATGGTGGCACCTCAATAGACGAAGTGAAAGATACCCCCAACGCAATCGATACTTTGCTGTTACAACCATGGCAATCGATCAAGACCCGCAAGTACATTAAAGCCACTTTTCAGCAACCGGCAAGTAATATCAACATTCCGATGGGCCTGGAAGGGACGGATGAATTCCTGATGAAAGTGTCAGAGCTTAGCGGCAAACCAATACCAGCGTCCCTTGTCAAGGAACGTGGCCGTCTGGTGGATATGATGACCGACTCGCATACCTGGTTGCATGGTAAAAAGTTTGCCCTTTATGGTGATGCCGACTATGTCATGGGGATGACCAGGTACCTTATGGAGTTGGGGGCCGAACCCACCGACATACTTTGCAACCATGCTAACAAGCGTTGGAGAAAGGCAATGGAGATAATGCTCTCTGAGTCGTCTTATGGCCAAAGTACCAATGTGCATACCAACAAGGATCTGTGGCACATGCGCTCACTGATGTTTACCAATAAGCCGGACTTTTTGATCGGCAATTCCTACGGCAAGTTTATCCAGCGCGATACCTTATATAAGGGTAAAGAATTTGAAGTGCCCTTGATCCGTATCGGCTTCCCGATCTTCGACCGGCATCACCTGCACAGGATGACGACCCTGGGCTATGAGGGCGGCATGTATATCCTGACGACCCTGGTCAATGCAGTGCTGGAGCGACTCGATGAGGAAACCCGGGAAATGGGTAAAACAGATTACAACCATGACCTGATACGTTGAGTTAATGCATCGTGATATGAAGAGAGATAGCTATGCCAAATGTAATGTTACGCCGCTCTGAATCGGGTGAGTTAATGTTTTATGTTGCCAAGAAGGATCTGGAAGAAACCGTGGTCATGGTGGAAAAGGACAGTGACACAGAATGGGGCGGTCAGGTCGAATTGGCCAATGGATCACTTTGGTATATCGATCCCATTAGTCCACCGCCGGTATTTCCAACCAGCCTGCGATTTATACGCGGTTGAATTGTTATTGATAGGAGTATTTATTATGGCCATGAAAATTGATGCTGAATTGTGCACCGCCTGTGGTGATTGTGAACCGGTGTGTCCTACCGGCGCGATTCATACCCACAAGGGTGTGTATGCCATTAAGGACTCATTATGCGCAGAGTGCGAGGATTATGATTATCCCCAGTGCGAGGACATCTGTGATGTGGATGAATGTATTGTGCCACTTGAAGCTTGAACCCAAATAAGTGTTCAAAAGTTCACTACAGATGGCCAAAATTTTATCCCCTCATCCCAACCTTCCCCCGGAGGGGGAAGGGGTCTCCTCTCTCTTCGGGAGAGGACTAAGGTGAGGGGATATAAATACAGAAAGCTGCATTATATTGGTGACATAGTTATGCGTATGTGCAGTGGAATTCAGAACGGCTATTTAGGTTGAATGAAAATGATTGATATAATGTCTTGGACAATGATATGAATAAACATCCCTTATCTGATGAGATTGCCTTGTGTATCAGCCAGGTGGCGAGCGAGTTTCCTGATATTACTGCTGCACAATTATTAAAGGTGTGGGCCGATGCCGCTGGTCTGCCACCTACGCCGGATTCACTAATTCGTCCTGGTATAAAAAGACTCAAGGCCGCGATAGATAAAGGCTTGACCGGGTCTGGTCATATCGACCTTAAAGCAGCGTTGCGCCGTTATATGGATGAAGTGGGTATACCGCTTGAAGTTTTACCTGAGCCGGATGCCTTTAAGGAAGGTGATATGCCGGATTCCATTCGTGTTGCCATTGCATCCAATCAGGTAGAACAGCTGGACGGTCACTTTGGTTCTTGCCGCCGTTTTCTGATTTATCAAATATCCTCTGATGAGATTCGACTTATCGATTTGCGCGCAACAACAGGCTTCAAAACAGAGGCTGACAAGAACGCTTTGCGTGCCGAACTTATTGGTGATTGTCATATATTGTGCGTGGTCTCTATTGGTGGTCCGGCTGCCGCCAAAATTGTAAAGAATAATATCCATCCCATTAAATATCCGCGTGGTGGAGACACCCGCAAGGTATTAAGTGATCTGCAAAGGATATTATCCAACTCGCCACCACCCTGGCTAGCCAAAGAGATGGGACATAGTCCGCAACAATGTGTGCGTTTTAAAAATGAGACATGAAGTTAATGACTGATTTTGTACAAGCAGTTTTAATCGGAATAAGTGGCATGAAAATGATCAACCATTATGCAAATCTATAGTCGGAATAATCCCTTCTCCCTCAGGGACGACTCCAGGGAAGGAGGAGGTAGGGCAACGCATGGAGCTAAAGCCGAGAAGGCTAGGATGAGGGGATAAATAAGACAATGAGTTACGCTGATCCCCTCACCCCAACCCTCTCCCTGGGGGAGAGGGAGTTAACAGCAGTGATAGATACCCAGACACTGGCCAGGGCCTGTACGATGGCGCAACCAGCGCCGGACCACCATGATCTATTGCAGTGCATTCATAGTGTATTGCCGGACAGGG
>VAPK010051926.1_pt1 | contig 11828 bp, 9 predicted proteins | sample 3395031 | NCBI WGS metagenome assembly VAPK01 (sample SAMN08290443, study PRJNA428436) | hydrothermal vent metagenome | isolation source: Deep-sea hydrothermal vent chimney 1 | place: Pacific Ocean: Juan De Fuca Ridge | reverse complement strand
GTGGATGTACGCGATGTAGCTCAGGCAGCAATTATGGCTATGGAAAAAGGAAAGCCGGGCGAGCGTTACCTGCTTTCGGGCGAATGGCAAAGTCTGAAAACGCTTGCCGGGATGGTCTGCATGCACCGAACTAAAAAATGCCGGTTACCGGTTTTCCCCTTTTGGCTGGCACGGATGGGTGTACCGTTTATGGCGTTGTATGCCCGATGGAAAAACCGGGAACCTTTATATACCAAAACCAGCCTCGACATATTGCAATCGGCTAACCGACACATTCTCAACGATAAAGCCCGGACAGAGTTAGGTTTTTCTCCCCGTCCGCTTGAAGAGAGCGTTGCCGACACGCTCGCATGGTTTAAAAAACATCAATATCTTTGACCGATGATTCCGGAAAAACTTTTTTATCAACTTTTGTATGCCTGGATAGCTTTGGCCGTTGTCATCTTTCCCATTTTGTTACGGATTACTGTTCCTTATGGCCGCCACACGCGGAACACCTGGGGGCCGATGGTAAATAATCGGCTGGGATGGTTTCTGATGGAGTTGCCGGTAGCTGTTATTTTTTCCTGGTTTTTCTTCCATGGCCACGCCGTAAAATCCGCACCCGTTTATGTTTTTTATGCCTTGTTTATGCTACATTACTTCAACCGGATTTTTATTTTTCCTTTCCGGCTGCGCGAAAACGGGAAACAGATGCCCTGGATGATTGTACTGCTGGCACTGTTTTTCAATTTCTCCAACGGCTTTTTCAACGGTTACTGGTTTGGAACGCTCAGCCCGGCTTATGCTGTTTCGTGGTTTTGGAGCTGGCAGTTTATTTTAGGGATTACCCTGTTTTTCGCAGGAATGTTCATCAACATCTCCTCTGACCATACGTTGCTCAATCTCCGCAAAGGCGGTAAAAAAGGATATTATATCCCCCATGGCGGACTTTTTGAAAAAATTTCTTCGCCTAACCTGCTGGGCGAGATTATCGAATGGAGTGGCTGGGCTCTGATGAGCTGGTGTCTGCCGGCGTTTTCGTTTGCTTTGTGGACAGTAGCCAATCTCCTCCCGCGCGCATTGGATCATCACCGGTGGTATCATCGTTATTTTTCCAATTATCCAAAGGATAGAAAAGCACTTTTCCCGGGAATACTTTGATTCTTCAGAAAATAACTATTGCCTGATAAGCTGCTTTTATAAATGATATGCCAAAGCAATACCTCCCGTATTGGAGATTCCCAGAGTCAGATTTGTATGTCCTTCCATGATGTGGTAAACCGTTTTTCCCACAGCAAAGCCCAGGGCTGCTCCGATAAAAACATCGGAAGCCCAATGTTTATCGTCGTTGAGGCGCGAAAGGGCTACGCCGGTAGCAATCCCGTAAGAGAGGACGCCTACCCAGGGCTTGTCTTTATAAACGGAAGCAAATACGGTTGCCACCGAAAAAGCCACCGTGGTATGTCCGGAAGGCATGGAATTATAGTCTAATGAACCAAAAGGGCCTGTCCACACTTTGGGATTGGGGAGAATACCCTGATATGGCCGATGCCGGCCAAACAAAACTTTCAGAACCTCCACGCTAATGCCTCCCATAATAAAAGCCTGTGTTCCGGCCATGGCAACCTGACGTGCTTTTGTGTTATTGGCAGAAAGGCCGTAAAGGTAGAACCCCCCAAGCAAAGGAAGGGTATAAAGGCCGCGTCCCCATGGTTCAAAACCGTATTTTGATACCTTATCTAAGCCGGGAGAACGATGAGACTGAAAAAAATTCCTGATTTGCGCATCATAAATATAAAGTACCGTTCCTCCAACAACAACACCACCAAAAGTAATCCACTCCTTTTTCCCCCAGCGGGCGGGCCCGGTAGCCGTTTTTTTAATTGCTGTCCAATACGATTTATAATATTCCTTGTTGGGTTTATAAGAATATTGAGGAAAAGCTTCCGTTTGATTCTGCTGTTGCCCGAACAGTTGGACAGAAAAAATCAAGACAAAAAACAGGGTAATAATAGATTTATTGATTTTCATGAGGGTATTTTATCTTCTGTTTTGAAATTTCAAACATACACAAATCCGGTAAATCCCGGCTTTATTCCTCTTCTTTGGCCTGATTCCAGTAAGCGTCCATCTCGTCGAGGGTCATATCTGTCAGATTATAACCTTCTTTGGCCGATTGTGTTTCGATAAACTGAAACCGGCGGATAAATTTACGGTTGGTACGTTCCAAAGCATCATCCGGATTGATCCCCACATAGCGGGCATAATTAACAAGGGCAAAGAGCAAGTCGCCGAATTCCTCTTCAATTTTATCTTTTGAGGTGTTTTGTTCCACTTCGGTTTTCAGTTCGTTCATCTCTTCTTCCACTTTTTCCCAAACCTGTGCACGTTCTTTCCACTCGAAGCCAACGCCTTTTACCTTTTCCTGCATGCGATAAGCTTTCAACAATGGAGGCAGCGATTGGGGTACACCCGAAAGCACCGATTTCTTTCCTTCTTTCAGTTTAAGTTTTTCCCAGTTATCCGCCACCTCGTCGGCATCGGCCACCTCCACACCGCCATATATATGCGGATGACGGTAAATTAGCTTCTCAGAAATTCCTTCCAGTATATCACGTATATCGAAAGCCTGCTTTTCCTCACCAATTTTGGCATAAAACACCAAATGCATCATCAAATCGCCCAGCTCTTCCCTGATTTCATCCAGATTCTTATCCAAAATGGCATCGGAGAGTTCGTAAACTTCTTCCAAAGTCAAATGCCGGAGACTCTCCAGCGTTTGTTCTTTATCCCAGGGGCAACCTGTGCGCAGGTCATCCAGAATGTCCAACAGCCGCTCGAAAGCTTTCAGCTTTTCCTGTTTGGTAGCACCAAAGTTTTTGTTTTTCACTTTTCTGAATTTTGAGCAAAAATACGGTTAAATCCGGATATTCTAAATTGGAAATCACTAAAATTATCTAGATAATTTTTTTATCAAGACTAAAAATTATCCGGGTATTTTTGTATTTTTGCCATAAAGCAATTCATATATTATGATAACAGAAATTTTTTTACTACAAAATCCGTGGCGAAAGGAGACAAATTATTCATTTCATCTCAGGTCGAGAGATATATTTACCACGCTGACAGAAAACATGGATAATGAGCTGATTATTGGTCTCATTGGGAGTCGGCAGGTCGGGAAAAGTTCATTGATATATCTTCTCATCGAAGATTTATTAAAGAAAGGTATTCAAAAAGACGATATTTTTTATTTCAATCTGGATGATCTATCCCTACATGCCCTTTTTTCCGATGTTGCCGAGTTTATTCAGTTTCTTGGTTCCGGAAGCAGCAGGAAATATATTTTTATTGATGAGATTCAAAGGCTTCTTTCTCCCGGGTTGTTTTTAAAAGAGATTTTTGACCTCCATAAGAATATTAAATTGGTTTACAGTGGTTCATCACAGTTGGAAGTAAAAGCAAAAACCAAAGAGCATCTGGTTGGGAGGGTACGTGTTTTTACTATAAATCGCCTCTCGTTTGATGAATATCTCGATTTTGCTGCTCCAATTACAAAAAAAGATGCCCTGCATCAGATTTTACTTTACGGCGCATATCCAGCTGTGGCCAAAGCATCTGGTTCAATGGACAAAAAGCTTAGGATCAAGGATATTTTTCAGTCATATGTACAAAAAGACCTGGTTGATTTTATACAATTAAAATATGTGGACAAGTACAACAAATTCCTGATTCAGACAGCCATGCTAAACGGCAACTTATTGAATGTGCATACCTTGTCAAAATCATTAGGTATTTCCCGAAATATGGTTGAGGAATTTATTAATATTTTAGAACAAACATTTATTTGCAAACGAATATACCCTTTTCATCGTAATTATGGTAAAGAAATTGTAAAAACACCAAAATTGTATTTTATGGACATGGGATTGAGGAATTTTATTTTGAATAACTTTAACAACCTGAACTTACGGTCGGATGTGGGGAATTTGTTTGAAAATTTCATATTAACCGAATTGATTTCCAAAGATTATTACAGTTTGCTGAAAATCAATTTCTGGCGTACCACAAACAAAACGGAAATAGATTTTATTGTTCGGGACGAAGATCGTTTTGAAGCTATTGAAGTGAAATGGAAAAGTAAAAAACGTCCCAGAGTATTTACAACCATCGAAACTCTTTATCCGAAAATCAAAGCGATAGTTGTTTCGGCGGATGATTTTTATAGGTTATAAATGGCCGTTCGTTTAGTTTACACAAGTTTCGTGCTAACCCTTAATTTACTGATATAATGCATATTGAAAGGAGAGGTCTTTGCGAAACTTCCGTAAACTAATATGCTTTTGCAAAAACCACCCGTCTTTCTGATGGTTCTCCGGAAAAAATACATTTGCCTGGAACTTTTTTATCGTCCAGCGGGATCAGGCGGATGGTGGCTTTGGTCTCTTCTTTGATTTTTTGTTCGGTTTCGGAAGTTCCGTCCCAGTGAGCCCATACGAAACCACCTTTTTCAATCTGTGCCTTAAAATCCTCCCAGGTATCCACCGTAAATGTATTCTCCGTTCTGAAATCCAGCGCTTTCTGATAGATGTTTTTCTGAATCAGTTCCAGCAGGTTCTCTATTTTTTCTGCAATGTTTTCCATACGCAGGGTTTCTTTTTCCATGGTATCGCGACGCGCCATTTCAACAGTGCCGTTTTCCAGGTCGCGCGGGCCAATGGCCAGGCGAACAGGAACGCCCTTCAGTTCCCATTCGGCAAATTTATAGCCTGGTTTCTGGGTATCGCGGTCATCAAATTTCACCGAAATACCTTTTACCTTCAGCGCATTCATTATCTCTGTAGCTTTTTCGGAAATAGCCTCCAGCTGGTGGGCTTTTCTGAAAATAGGAACAATCACCACCTGAATAGGCGCCAGTTTTGGCGGTAGCACCAGCCCGTTGTCGTCAGAGTGCGCCATGATGAGCGCACCTATGAGCCGGGTGGATACACCCCATGATGTTGCCCAGACAAACTCCTGCCTGTTGTCTTTGGTGAGATATTTTACATCAAAAGCTTTGGCAAAATTTTGACCAAGGAAATGGGAGGTGCCGGCCTGCAACGCTTTTCCATCTTGCATCAAAGCTTCAATACAATAGGTCTCAACAGCGCCGGCAAAACGTTCGTTGGCCGATTTCACACCTTGCAAAACCGGAACGCCCATATAATTCTCTGCAAAATCCGCATAGACTTTCAATATAGTTTCCGCTTCCTGTACTGCTTCTTCACGGGTAGCATGTGCCGTATGTCCTTCCTGCCAGAGAAATTCGGAAGTACGCAAGAACAGGCGGGTTCGCATCTCCCAGCGTACCACGTTGGCCCACTGGTTGATGAGTAACGGCAAATCGCGATAGGACTGTACCCATTTGCGATAAGTATCCCAGATAATGGTTTCGGAAGTGGGACGGACAATCAGTTCTTCCTCCAGCTTGGCATCGGGGTCAACCATCACGCCACCTTTCCCATCACTTTTCAGACGATAGTGGGTCACCACGGCACACTCTTTGGCAAAACCTTCCACGTGGGAAGCCTCTTTACTAAAAAATGATTTTGGAATAAAAAGCGGGAAATAGGCGTTTTCGTGGCCTGTTTCTTTAAATTTATCATCCAGAATCCTTTGCATTTTTTCCCAGATAGCATAGCCGTAAGGTTTTATTACCATCGAACCCCGGACGGCTGAGTTTTCGGCCAGGCCTGCTTTTACGACCAGATCATTGTACCACTGCGAATAATTTTCACTTCTGCTTGTAAGTTCTTTTGCCATTTTGATATTTTGGTATAGTCTTTGCAACTTATTAATGAACAGCAAAAATAAACAATGTTTATTGAAGCACAATATTAATCGCTATGAAGAAGATAAAATACATACTATTTACCGCTGTAATTCTCAGTTTCATTTTTATTACAGCCTGCAGCACTACTCAAAGTGTTCCTCAGGATGATGTTTACTATTCCACTACACCACACAACAATGTAACCGCTCAAGCAACTACTGCCAATACCGTTTCTTCTTCTGTTACAAAGCAGCAGAAAGCAGAACAGGCGGGCAATACCGGATACAGGCAGGGCAAGGTTGAAAATATCAGCCAGTCGTCAGGAAAGTCAACTTCGGGCGATAAGTACGACGTGAATTATTCAGCTCAACTGAAAAGATTTCACCAGTCAAACGACACATCCATAGATTATTACGACAAATATTACACAGGGCAGTCAGCTCAGGATAGTAGCCAGCAGAGTAAAACAATCATAGTTACTTCTTCGCCGAATGTTTCCTTAAATCTTGGTTTTGATAGTCCTAATTTCGGTACCAGCTGGTCATTTGGCTTTGGCTCCTCTTATGGTGGTTGGGGCTACCCATCTTACGGTTGGGGTGGAAGCTACTATGGCTGGGGTTATCCATCCTATGGCTGGGGCTACCCATCCTATGGTTGGGGCTTTCCGTCTTACGGCTGGGGTTACCCATCTTACGGTTGGGGTGGAGGCTATTATGGTTGGGGTTATCCATCCTATGGTTGGGGAGGAGATTATTATGGCTGGGGTTATCCTGGTTACGGCTGGGGCGGCTACTCATCTTATTACTCCGGTTATCCTGACCACGGATATAGAAATGGTACTTACCAGCCAAGAGTAAACCGGGGAGGCGGTTCTTCCGTACCCCGCGGTACAGTTGTCGGTGGTTCAGGTGTTTACACCAGTCCCAAAGGCAGATCTGCCGGCAAAGCTACGGGCGTGGTTTCCCACAAACGGAGTCCTGTAAACCCTGAAGGCCGGAATGATAAAATGACAAAACCCAATGGCAACATTGGCCGGCCGGCAGGTTCCATGCGTTATGACGCTGCTCTGGCCAAGAGACGTTCGGACGGGATACGCACACAGGACAAGCTGAACAAACCAGATGGAAGTGCTGTACGTAAAGGTTCTAATGGTGGCAGAAGTTCAAAATTTGGTATTTCGGAATCAAGAAACAGGGCTGCTGAAGGTTACCATAAGCCACCTGCCTACCGGAGGGAAGAAAATATGCCAAGGCCCAGATTTCAAAAGCCAAAACAATACCAGAGTCTGGAATCACGATCCACGCGCAGCAGCAAAGAGTTTTACCGTACTCCGACTCGCCCGTCAAATCCTGAGTACAGAAGAACCGGTACAAGAACCATTCGTCCGCATACCGAACGCCGACAAAACGTTTACCGTCCGGCAAATACCCGGAGAAACTCAGTTTACCGGGGGAGGAGCAGCAGAACTCGTTCAGACGTTAAGGTTTACAACAACCACACACGTTCTTTCTCTTCGCCCAATAGTTTTCGTGCACCGGCCAGAAGAAATTCTTCCTCATCGGAACGATCAAGAAGTTTCAGTGCTCCGACACGTACCTATTCGGCACCCCCTCCCAGAACAAGATCAACATCAGGCTCCGGAGGTGGAGGTGTTAGAAGAGGTTCCGGCTCAGGTGGTGGTGGAATAAGGCGATAATTTCAGGTTACGTTATTTATTTTCAAGGTATCAAAACACATAATTATTATGAAAAAGCTATTTATCATAACAGCACTTATATTATTCAACTTTTCAGTTTTTGCCCAGACAGCAGATGATGCATTGCGTTTTTCACAAAATTTTTACGAAAGCACAGCCCGCAGTATGGCCATGGGCGGAGCGTTTGGCGCACTGGGAGCCGACCTCTCCACAGCAGCTACCAATCCGGCAGGGATGGGTCTCTTCAGGACAGATTATTATTCCATCAGCCCTGAAATAAATATCCGGAATACCAGTTCCTCGTACAACTCTACCCTGTCAACAGATAGCAAATCCATTTTTAACCTAAGCAGCTTCGGATATGTAAATGCCATCCGGTTAGGGCCAGAAAGTGGAAAAAGCTGGAAATTTATGCAGTTTTCTTTTGGTATGAACCGGCTTAATAATTTCAACACCAGCCTGGACATGCAGGGAGCTAATTCCAAAAACTCAAGGTTAGATGTCTATCTTGAAAATGCTGATGGGGTCAATTATGAGGATATTGCAAATGACAAAAACAAAGCTTATTCTTTTGATTTGAATCCGGCGTGGCAGCTCTACCTTATTGATACCGTGCCGGGTTATCATGACTGGTATTACAGTCCTGTTCCTTTCGGAGGAACCTTTCAGCGCGAAAGACTGCAAACTAAGGGTTCCATAAATGAATGGTATTTTTCATTCTCTGCCAATTATAATAATTTCCTTTTCCTTGGCGCCACCATCGGCATTGATGCCCTGAGCTACTCCAGCACCTCTTCTTATTCCGAAAATGATGTGGCGGATACTATTCCCTATTTTAAGAGTTGGAAGTTTAACCAGAACCTGGAGACAAAAGGAAGCGGAATGAATATCAAAATAGGCCTTATCATTCAGCCTGTAAAGTGGTTACGTGTTGGCGTAGCCTATCACTCTCCTACCTGGTATTTTAATATGCGCGATTCATGGTACACCACCACTTTTGCCAATCTGGGATGGACAAACGGCAATGCCTCCTCTCCAACCGGAAACTACCAGTATCAGCTGAACACACCCATGAAATTTCTCGCCGATGCCGGTCTTATCATTGCCAACAGAGGGAGTATCTCTTTCGAATACGAATACCTGAACTATGCCAAAGCCAAATTCAAATCAAGTAACTACAATTATCTTACTGAAAATGGAAACATTCAAAAATATTTCCACTCAACAAATAATTTCCGGTTGGGAACCGAGTGGCGTCTTGGGATTACCGATATCCGGGCCGGCTATGCTGTTTATGGCAGCCCGTATGCCCGCAACCTGAATGATGGTATGCGGCAGTCTTTTTCGGGAGGATTGGGAGTTCACATTAGCAGACTAACCATCGATGTGGCCTACGTTTATTCCAAAATGAACAAAGATTACTATTTCTACGGAACTAATGATATCGTTGTTAACCCATCGAGAAATACCTTTCAGAATCACTCCGTTGTCCTCAGCTTTGGTTACCGGTTGTAGCAGCCTATTTTCCCTGAATTCTTGATAATGCCTCTTTGGCTTTGCCCCGGATACTGTTTTTGTATTCGTCAAAATTGAGAGCCAGACATTTCTCATAAAAACTTTTTGCCAGCGTCAAACTGTCTTCCGATTCATAAATTTCACCCAGCTTCAGTGCAGCATTGGCAGCAAAATAGCGTGGAGAATGACTTCCCAGGACAATAACCCGACGATACTCTTTTTTGGCAAGAGGAATATCCCGCTGCATGTGAGCAATACGGGAGTACCGATATCTACGCTCGGTTCGTCCATCTTTGGTCAGATGTCGCGTATTCATTGTGTCAAGAATGGTTTTGGCACGGCCATAATAACCGCCATCAAACAGCAGGCGTGCCCTCAGGAGGTTTGTATTTGGAGTAATACCCGAATTGGCCTCTTTCAGCGCCTCCTTGTCGGCGCCCACTTCGGTAGCACCATACACTTTTGTCGAATCCATAAGCTGCTGATATTCTTTTGGCTTATTTTGTAGCAGTGCTGCCCATGCTCTTTTGCGCCAGGCATTTTTTATGTAATTCAGCCCTTTGAAATGTTTTAGGAAATAACGGAAAGACAGGTTTGCAGAATCAGGTTCCAACTTCCTCAGATAACAATCACCTTTCAAATAACGGAGGTAATAAAAAGGAAAATAATCAGGACTTTGCGGAAGACTTTTCAACAGCTTTAGTGCCAGATCATTTTGCCCGTAACGGATATGAATATCCGTTTTCAGAAAGCCCATCAAAAGATTTCTGTTATCAGTCTGGTTTAGATAAATCATCAACCTGTCCATAGCTTTCCGGTTGGGCGAGAGGTTTAATTCGATAAATCCGAGGTAAAACAGGGCTTCATCGTGCAGGTAGGCATTCGGAGAGTTTATTGTCATCTTGTCCAGTGCCCGGTAAATCTCTGCTTTCCCCTGCTCCACGCTGCCTTTCATGGAAATGATCTTGAGCATCCAGCCATACTTGTCAGGAACCAGGCCGATCATAACATGCAAAACACCCAGGGTAATATCATCAGGGATAAAGTCGGGAAAGCGTTGCACATTTGCCGTCAGCATTCGGTAAGCGCGGTTTATCTCCCAGGCAGCAGAGAGATACTGCCCGAATTTAAGCCGGGCAAAAGCCCACTGTAAATTCATGTTTGCCAGCAACAGGTTTTTATAGCGACTGGTGTCGGGGAGATTGTCAATACGGTCATAACGTATCCCGAAATCATCTATCGAAGTATCGAACACTTTTGGATTTTCGCCAATAAACACACGTAGAAAGTTGATATAATTTTCAAGATAGTCCACATACACATTTTCCGGGTAAAGTTGCTTCTCGGTTTCCAGTATTTTTTGGGCAGGTACAAAACGGAGCGACATTATTTCGCCATAAGCCTGACGGCAAAGGCTGTCAATCCGTATCTGTTGCCCATCCAAAAGCTGGACGAAAAACACGGCAAGAACAAGAAAAAACAGCTTCTTCATGGATTAATATTTTAGTATTAACCGGGGTAAAAGCAAAAAAAAAGTTAAAAATTCATCTCCATAATTCTCTTCATTTTTCTCCCCTGGCAGCCTCAATAGCCTGCAATACCGACATCACAGCCGGCCACATCATTTTCCTCAACACTTTTGCCGGCAACAGGCAAAACAAACTTGCGCTAAATTATTATTTTTTAACCTACATTTGCACTGAAACAAGACCATTTTGCATGAAAATTGTCATTTTTGGTAAACAGTTTGACCCAAAACAGACTCCTTATGTACAGCAACTTTTTGATGAATTGCATCGAAAAGGGGCACAGGTTTGCGTATATAATAGCTATTACAACCTAATAAAAAGCCATATTAAATTTATAGAAAAGCCAGGTGTTTTCAGCCAATCAAAAGATATTGAAAACCTAGACTTTTTATTTTCTATTGGTGGCGATGGAACTCTCCTGGATGCTATTCCTTATGTACACGATTTGGGCGTTCCGATTTTGGGTATTAACCTGGGGAGACTGGGTTTTCTGTCCAGTGTGTCCAGGCTTGAGATGAAAAAAGCCATCGACCATATTTACGCAGGCAATTACAGCCTTGGACAGCGAACGTTACTGAAACTGGAAAAACCAGACAATCTTTTCGGTAAGCTAAACTTTGCGTTAAACGATTTAGCCATTTACCGAAACAACGACACCTCGCTGGTTACCATCCACGTTTATATAAACGGCCTCTTTTTGAATACTTATTGGGGCGATGGGCTGATTATTGCCACCCCCACCGGCTCCACAGCTTATTCGATGAGTGTGGGCGGCCCTATATTAACACCGGGATCAGAGAACTTTGTCATTGCACCTATTGCTTCGCACAATTTAACCGTGCGTCCCATCGTTATTCAGGACAGCAGTGAAATACACATAAAAATAGAAGGAAGAGAAGAAAAATATTTGTTGTCGCTGGATTCTCGCCAGCGACAAATCAACAAAACGGAAGAGATAATTATTAAAAAATGTAATTTTAGAATCAATCTGGTTCAGATGCCGGGACAAAGCTTTTTTTCCACTATTCGAGAGAAATTGCTGTGGGGTGTTGACAGCCGGAATTAAGTCAGTGGTGATGACGAAAAAATAATAAATTTGCCACTCAAAATCAGGGACAAGCATACAAATGATAAAGCCTTTACTCATATCCTGTAAATTGGTTTTCTTCCTCGCTATGGCAGGAATAATTTTCCCATTGGCGTTGCAAGCCCAGAACACTCTGGAGGCAGGGCTTTCCGGTGGATACTCCTATTACAACGGCGACATCGTTCCGGCCACTCCGTTTGTGATGCC
>VAPK010494267.1_pt1 | contig 11833 bp, 10 predicted proteins | sample 3395031 | NCBI WGS metagenome assembly VAPK01 (sample SAMN08290443, study PRJNA428436) | hydrothermal vent metagenome | isolation source: Deep-sea hydrothermal vent chimney 1 | place: Pacific Ocean: Juan De Fuca Ridge | reverse complement strand
CTCGATCTGCCCATTAATGAGTTTTCCAGTCAGGAAGTAGAAACTACATTAAACGAAATCGGCAGGATTATGTAATGCGCTCTGGTGTTTAACGGTTATACACCTTGTTGACTAGGTTGAAATGCGGTATTTTGTCTAAGCCAAAACGTGTTTGGGTCGTAGTTTTCATTTTTCTCGCAATTTTACTTTTAGATCGCTATGCATCGCCTAGACATTTGCCATGGAAGCCATTAGATTTAGATGAACCCATTGGGCTTGCGACGGGAATGAAATTGATCTTTCTCAGTGTTGTGTCAAGTAAGGTTTGTTTTGATAAATTATCATCGGCCAAGCAATTAAGTTACGAGCAGGTTGAGGCAAAAAATGAAGGTAGCTGTGGCTGGAAAACTGCCGCAACGATGTTCGAAGTTTCAAATGTCAAATTTAAACCAAAAGTAGTGACTAGCCAATGCCCTTTGATACTCGCTAGTTATATTTGGTTAAAGGATATAGATAAAGCGGCTAGGCAACAGTTAGGGAATGGGCTTAAATATGTACATCACGCAGGCACCTATTCGTGTCGCCGCCAACGCGGAAATTCTTCGGGCTTATGGTCTCAGCATGCGTTTGCAAATGCGTGGGATGTTACAGGGTTTGAGCTAAATGATGGGCGGGTTATTTCGGTGTTAAAACATTGGGACAAAGATATTAGTGAAGAGGACAGAGCTAAGGCAAGTTTTTTACGTGATGCGCGCAGCTCTGCCTGTCGCTTATTTCGTTCTGTACTCTCCCCCGATTTTAATGCAGCCCACAAAGACCATTTTCATCTAGAGCAGGGGCCAAGTTTTTCTTGCCGGTAACCTATTTGATATTAGCGGCCTCTGTTGCAAGACGTGTGATTTCATCCCAATTACCTGCATCAACAAGATCAGCGGGTGCCATCCAGGACCCACCTACGCAAGCGACATTTTTTAAAGCCAGATAATCAGTGGCATTTTTTGGGTTCACACCGCCCGTTGGACAGAATGTCACTTGTGGTAGTGGTCCGCCAATTGATTTGAGCATTGGAATTCCACCTGCTGCTTCAGCAGGGAAAAATTTCATTTGGGTAATGCCTAATTCCATTAAACGCATCACTTCACTAGGGCTGGCAACACCCGGTAAAATGGGTGTGCCAGCTTTTAGCGCTGCATCAATCAGATTTTCAGTCACACCAGGACTAACCAGGAAATCTGACCCAACATCAATTGCCTGTTTTAATGTTTCTAAATTAATAACGGTACCCGTACCAACAATAGCTCCTGGAACTTCAGCTTTAATTATTTTGATCGCATCCAAGGCAACGGGTGTGCGTAATGTAATTTCCAAAACTTTCAGGCCACCTTCTACCAAGGCGTTAGCCAAGGGTACAGCTTGCTCAATATTATTGATGACCATTACCGGAATGACCGGTGATGTGTTCATAATGTCTTGTATTGATATAGTCATTTTATGTCTCAATTCTTAGATAATTTTAGAATAGGATGTGCTGAAAAAAGTGAAGCGCATCTATCGTGAATGATGCGCCTCCTTCGTCGGCACATCCTATACATTTTAATTGTGCAGATTAATCATTAAGAAACACGTTAGTCGCACCTGTTTCAGCAGAAGAGGCATTTAAGCGGAAACCCGCAAACAATTCTCGGCCCATGCCGTGATGGTGGTCTTTAGCATGATTTATCGCAGGTACACGGGCATTAAATTCTTTGCTGTCAACCAGAGCATTAACTTCCCCAGTAATAGTATTCAGGTGAATAATATCGCCATTTTTCACCTTAGCCAATGGCCCGCCATCGGCGCATTCTGGGCACATATGGATTGCCGATGGTACTTTTCCAGAGGCACCGGACATACGGCCATCGGTAATGAGGGCAACCTTAAAACCTTTGTCTTGTAACAAGCCCAAAGGAGGCGTTAGTTTATGTAGTTCCGGCATACCATTTGACTTGGGACCTTGAAAGCGAATGACGGCGATAAAATCTTTTTCCAGTTCCCCTTGGCTGAAGGCAGTCATTAAATCATTCTGGTCATCAAAAACTACGGCAGGTGCTTCAACGATACAATGCTCTTTTTTGAGGGCAGAAATCTTGCTGATACCACGCCCCAGGTTGCCGTGCATAACATGTAGGCCACCACCTTCTGCAAAGGGGCTTGCTACAGTGCTTAGTACATCCGGATCCAGTGATTCTTTGGGGCTAGGTTGCCAGCTTAATTTACCATCTATCAGCTTGGGTTCCTGAGAATAATTTTTCATACCTGGTTGCTCGTTTACGGTCACTATATCTTCATGTAAGAGACCATTATTAACCAGTTCAGCAATTAGCACCCCCATACCTCCGGCCGCTTGGAAATGATTAATATCGGCCGGACCATTGGGATAAATGCGGGTCAATAAGGGTATGACTTTAGAAAGTTTATCAAAATCATCCCAGTTAATAATAATCCCGGCAGCACGAGCAATGGCAATTAGATGCATGGTGTGATTAGTTGAACCCCCGGTTGCCAGTAATCCGATGATAGCGTTTATAATTGCTTTCTCATCAATAACACGGCCAATGGGTCGAAAATCATCACCTAGCGCAGTATATTTCAAGACCTGTTTGGCAGCAGCTTTGGTCAGTTCGTCACGTAATGGCGTATAGGGATTAATAAAAGAACTACCTGGTAGATGCAAACCCATAATCTCAACCATCATCTGGTTGCTATTAGCAGTACCATAAAAAGTACAAGTGCCGGCGCTGTGATAAGATTTTGATTCAGATTCCAGAAGTTCCTTTTGGTCAATTTTACCTTCAGCATATTTCTGGCGGGCGCGTGCTTTTTCTTTGTTGGTAATGCCGCTAGTCATGGGGCCAGCCGGAACGAAAACGGCAGGTAAATGACCAAAAGACAATGCGCCAATTAACAGTCCAGGCACGATTTTGTCGCAAAGGCCTAAATAAAGAACACCATCAAACATGTTATGGCTTAAGCCGACTGCGGTAGCCATCGCGATAACATCACGGCTAAACAACGAAAGCTCCATACCCGGTTGACCTTGAGTAACGCCGTCACACATGGCAGGAACGCCGCCCGCGAATTGAGCAATGCCGCCTGCTTCTTTGATCGCTGCTTTGATCAGTGCAGGTGCATCTTTGTAGGGTTCATGCGCGGATAGCATGTCATTATAGGCAGAGATAATAGCGATATTACCTTTTTTATTTTCTGATAAATCCTTTTTCTCACTCGCAGGGCAGGCGGCAAAAGCATGGGCAAGATTGCCACAAGCTAAAGCGGCACGATGAGGGCCGTCTTCAACGGCAGCATCCAGCCGACCCAAATAAACAGACCGGGTTTCGCGGCTGCGTTTAATAACTTGTTCAGTCACTTCTTCTATGGCGGGGTGCATAGGTTTTCTCCTCTTTACCATTATTTATGTACGGCAGATTGTTGTTTTAAAATAGGGACAAAAATAATCATCAGAGCTTTTCACTAATGACTAGTTCTTTCGCTTTCAACGCTTCGTTAAAGATTTTTGATGTATTACATAGCTATCTAATAGATTTCTGATCATTTTTTGATATTGGGTATGATATTTTTGTGCTTCATCTTTGAAAAAAGAAACACTTTCTTTACTGAGAGCTATGGTTATTTTTACGTTTTCTTCTTTCAGGGCTAATTCATCTGGAGATGGAAGAAAATCAGAAATAATTTTAATATCACCTAATGGTTCGTTACTATATTGAATTTTCTTGTTCATAGATTTTTTTACCTTTTCGCCAATAACCAGCACCAAATATTCTGATGCTTTCACTTCTCATAGGTAAAACGGACGGTTAAAATACCTTTTTTGTTTATATCCCAGCCAAAACAATAATATCTTTTTTCAGTATGGCTGTGGGAAGTGTCTTCTGCTATAACTCTGTTTTCATCGAGAAACACAAATTGGGCCTCATAAAATGAAACGCCATGTTTCTGCTGATTTTCGAGGTCTTTGCTATCATTCCATTCAAATCCCGTTTCACGCATGCTTAAACGATACCATAAGTATGGCTATTTAGCCATATCTTTGGTATCTAAAAAGAAGTCAGGGTGCCCAATACAATTCAAACGGAACTTTGTTCTGACGAAGCAAGGCGCGTATCGGCATGTCTTCAACTGCCCCCTCGGATATAGCTTCTCGAAATACCGCCAGTTTTTCTTCACCTGTGATGATTAAAATCAACCGTTCAGATTTTAGTAGGCCGGATAAAGTCAGTGTCACTCGCTCGGTATTGACACCAGTAACCTCGCTTTGGATTGCCATAATGGGCGCAGTCAGTTGTTGATTGTCTTCAGCCAATGCTTCGCTTAACCCCTCAGCATGTGGAAATAATGAAGCTGTATGGCCGTCACTGCCCATGCCTAAAATGGTCACTGTAAAAGGTTGTGGCAATTTCTGATACTGGGCTTCAGTTTCCAGGCAGCCAGCTATTGCATTGGCGGTTGAATTTTTCATACCCATGAAGGGGGCTTTTTCAGCTTTGCTATGCAACAGGCTGCGGTAGATCAGTGCTTCGTTACTTGCGTTATGTTCCTTATCTACCCAGCGTTCATCAACCAATGCTACATGGATATTTTTCCAGTCCATGTCTGATTTAGCCAAGGCTTCATATAAGGGAGCAGGGGTACTGCCGCCTGAAACCATTAAGCTTGCAACACCATTGGTGGTAATGCTTTTTTGTAAGTGAGACTGGCAATTATTCGCCAAACTGGTGAATAATTGATTTTGATCCGGGAATAAAAACTCTTTAACCATGAATTGTAATATGTGTATTTGGAAATATATAAAAAACGTTTGTATCTATCAAGCATGGAAGTCTAGAGATAACATCCCTCTGTATTAACTGTTTTCTTATACAAGTTTTCGAGCTAGCAGCGGTAACTTGAAAGACAAAGGTTAGGGATGTTATCTCTTGCTATCCTTCCCAGCTTCGCCCATCCCGGGCAAGTAAGGAATCTGATGCAATAGGTCCCCAAGTTCCGGCTGGATACGATTTGGGTACATCACTACTAGCTTCCCAGGCATCTTGAATAGAGTCTACCCATGTCCAGGCTTGTTCAATTTCTTCCCGGCTGAGAAACAAGGTGGGGTTGCCGCGAAGAGCTTCAAGAATCAATTTTTCGTAACCACCGAAGATACGTTTTTCTTTAAAAGTTTCAGAAAAACTCAAATCAAGTTTGGTTTTTTGCAGTTTAATATCGCCGTCAATGCCAGGGACTTTGTTAAGCATTTCCACTTCCACACCTTCATTCGGTTGTAGGTGAATAATGAGCTTATTGGGCGGTAGTTGGCGGAAACTATCGGCAAAGATGTTATGTGGCAAGTGCTTGAAATAAACGACGATTTCTGTGCGTTTATAATTCATTCTTTTCCCGGTTCGTAAATAAAAAGGCACACCTGCCCAACGCCAATTATCAATATCCACCCGAATGGCGACAAAGCTTTCTGTGGTACTTTTAGTGTTGGCACCTTCTTCTTCCAGATAACCAGGTACTTCATCAGCTTTAAGAAACCCCTTGGTATATTGGCCGCGTACTGTTACGTCCTCAACAGTGCATTTGGTTATTGGGCGTAAGGCAGCAAGCACTTTGATTTTTTCATTGTGGATGCTTTGTGCTTCGAGGTTTACTGGAGGCTCCATGGCAACAAAGGTAAGGATTTGCAGCAGATGATTTTGCAGCATGTCACGCAACTGCCCGGTTTTGTCAAAGTATTCAAATCGACCTTCAATGCCTACTTCTTCAGCAACTGTAATCTGGATATGGTCAATAGTATTATGATCCCAGTTGGTAGTGAAAATTGAATTCGCAAAGCGGAGAGCCAACAAGTTTAAGACCGTTTCTTTACCTAGATAATGATCGATGCGGAAAATCTGGTCGTCATTGAAAACTCCAGCAACGGCATCGTTGATTTCTTTAGAAGATTTCAGGTCATGGCCAATCGGTTTTTCCATGACCATGCGTGACTCATTATTCAAAACACCACACTGATCAAGACCTTGACAAATATCCTTGAACAGAAACGGTGCAACTGAAAAATAATTCACCAGAACTCTGGATTCCGAATCAATGACATCATGTAATTGATGGTATTGATCCATTTGCGTCAGATCTATTTTTAGATAAGATAGTCTTGCTGAAAATCGTTGCCAGATAGTTTCATCAATGGTATTTTTCAAAAAATTCTGCAAACTTTTGTAAGCGAGTTCGATAAATTCAGAATTTTCTTTGTCATGCCTGTCTATGCCGATGATGCGCGTGTCTGGTTCCAACAGGTCGGATTTTTCAAGTCGGTATAAAGAAATCAGTAGCTTTCTGGTAGAAAGGTCGCCTAGTGCGCCATAAATAACCAGATCACAAGGTTTAAAATGTTTTTGTTCGACCATGTTTTTAATTAAGGGATGACTTTTTATGTTTTCAGTATTGGCATTCCCGAGTTATGCCTAATCTCTCCCGACAGGCTCTAGAAATGGCCTCTATTATAGCAAATTAGGTGTGTTGTCAGAAAACTGTTTTTTTATGTTTCATAGATGAATGAGGATGTTAGAACGTATTATTACTTACGCTTCAGCCTTTTCAATTACAGGGTCTCAATCCGGTTACCACTTTTAGGGGGCTGGAGATAACGATTTTATTGAACAAATCTAGATGCTTCGAAATGAGTCTTTTCTTAACTGGAGTTGCTGAAAATCAACAAACAAACATATAATGATAGCCGTTAGTGAAAGGCTGCTACATTGATTCGAAAGATGTGTATAGCTACTTAAAAGTACCGACTAATCAATAATAGTTAGCCTTAGGATGCTGGAGCAACGGACATTGTAGAAGTTTCACAATCAAAATTGTTTTAGAGGTCTCTATCTTAGAGTAAAAATAAAGGTTCCCATGTTGGTTTCTTGTGTATAGATATTTATGTAATTTTAGATATTTTGGAATAACTTCGCATGAGCACATTTTTTGCTCTTTTTTTCTACGCTATGAGAGAGAACTTCGATGAATAAACGATTAGAGATTACTACAGTCAGAGTGCAATTAGGAGCCATTGCTATTCTTTTAGCAGTATCTCAACAGGTTTTAAGCCAATCAGTTAACGAAAGCGGATTACACTTTGAAGATGAATCGGCTTTGTTGGAATTTAAACGCTCCGGCGGTGAAGGGTTGGGCGGCGTTGCTTGGCTGGATTTTGATCAGGATGGTGATTTGGACCTTTTTCTGACTGGCGGAGGCAGTTTTTTTAACCCAATCCCAGGAGGTTCCAAGAATGGGTTGTTTAAAAATAACGGTGATGGCTCATTCACCAATGTTAGTCAGCAAGCCCGTGTTGCAGTAGGTGGTGGAAATTCTGGTGTGGTAGTTGGAGATATTGATAACGATGGCTACCCGGATATTTTTCTGTCTGGAGAAGGTCGTGTAGTACATCCATTCTATAAGAGTTTTAGTAAACTATTACATAATCAACGTGACGGTACTTTTCGGAATATTACCCTCAGATCAGGTATTAAGCCGTATGGTGGTACTGAATGGAGTGCTGCCATGGCTGATATTAATAATGACGGTTATCTGGATTTGTTTATTACCAGTCCCGGACACATACCTTATGTCCGCGGCTTTGGTAGGATTGGACGATCTTATCCAAACAAACTCTATCTTAATAATGGGGATTTAACGTTTACTGATATCTCTCAATCGGCGGGAATCACTGGGCTTTATTTAGATGAAGCTACGGGTCGTATTGCTAGTGACGGCGCATGTGCCGTAGGGTTTAGTGATTACAACAAGGATAACTTGCCAGATATTTTTGTGGCAAACTGTAATGCATTTAAAGTGGATCAAGCCGGTATACTTTTCGGTAATGATGTCATTCGAGAAACGCCATTTAATTTATATAGGAACAATGGTGATCACACCTTTACCGATGTTGCATCTGAAGCAGGGCTTGATATTTTGGGGTTCTGGATGGGGATTGCGTTTGGAGATTTTGATAACGATGGCCACATCGATTTTTTTGCCACTAGCTCTGGAACAGCCTCAAAATTTGAGTCTGTACACGCATTGATGCATAACAATGGGGATGGTACATTTACAGAGATCACAGAGAAAAACCTAGCGGAAACCCCTTTCTCATGGGGAACCACCGCTGCTGATTTCGACAATGATGGCGATATGGATTTGTTTAAAGTAGGTTCACTTCCACCTTTCACTGTTAGAGGTTCTGATGCCAGTCCGGGGGAATTTTTTCGTAATGAAGGCAAAAATAGATTTGTTGCAGATCTTGATGCGACGGACATTGATTTAAGTCAAGATTACACCACCGGAGTTGCACAAGGGGATTTTAACAATGATGGCTTCCCTGACATCGTCATCGTACGCTCAGCTTTTCAAACAGGTATTCTTCCTCCCTGGTACAACTTTTATTTCGATATTCCCAATGGGCAGCCCGTATTACTTCAGAACAAGGGTAACAGTAATGACTGGTTGACTGTCCGGCTTATTGGTACAACAAGCAATAGTATGGGTATAGGCGCTCGGATTGAATTGTTTTCACCTGCGAACCCAGATTTACGCCAGGTTCGGGAAGTTCGGGCAGGTAGCAGCTTCGCCTCATCAGAAAGTCCTTGGCCTACTTTTGGTCTTGGCCTGGGCCCTAATCCAGGTTACAACATTAGAGTTAGCTGGCCGTCGGGGTTGGTTGAGGAATTTCCAGCAGTACCTACCGGACAGATTTATGATGTGGTAGAAGGTAGCGGTATACCTCAATAAAATCGGTACGCACCTGCTTATGATTATGTGGCGTCAGAAATATTGAAAAACACCGGCTAACTATCCGTAGGGTTCTGGGGTTTTAAACCCCAGAAATCTTTTAGTCTGAGAAAAAGGGAAGGGGATACTTATCCTCAAATCGATACGGGACATTGATTCCGAACACAAAATCACTTGCTCCTTCGGTAAGCCCGAAAGCTACAAAGGGTTCCACAAACAATGCCTTAGTTAATTTGATAGTTGAGCTAAACTGTAGAGAGGTGATGTCTTGGGCTGAACCCGCAACCTCTAGCCCATTAACTTCATCCCGTAGCATGGTAGAACCACTCAAAGCCACTGCGACACTGACACGGTTATTCAATGAGAAGCCACCGCCAAGAGAGTAAGAAATCTGATCCCCTAAATCGACCCCTCCAGCTGGCAGTCTTGCGGTATATCCAAGAGAACCGAAAAAAACTACCGGATCGATAGTCTTGACTAAAGACATTCCTGCTCCGACACTCCATAATCCTGAACCTAATCTCCTTTTATCATCACCGCTTGGAGCTTTGGCGTTTAGATTTAGGGTAATACCCGGGGTAGCTCCGCTCTCATGCCAAGCGGTATATCTTAGAGACCCGCTAATATCTCCTATCCCTATATGATTGTTATGATTCACCACCCTTTCCTGATTTACTGTAAAAGGGGCTGAGTCGGATTCTAACTCACTGTAACTGTAGGGTAACGACAGGCTTAATGCTAGATCGTCAGCGATACCGTAACTTACACTAAGGTTAGTATCTACCGATCGGGTAACTAAACTATTGCTAAGCGCTAGATTTTTATCTTTTCTACAAAACTCGGAACCCGCCGTAGGATTGAAGCAGGCAGAACGGGAAGAATTCTGTGCATAGCTTAGGCCAAATTCAACCTCTAGCTCACCTCGTTTAAATAATACTTTTTGCCGTCTTAAAAAGGTATCTAATTGTCTCTGCAAATCCTCGGCTTCTTCTTCACGGCTTCCTTCGGCAATACCGCCAGAGTCCTTTTCGACGTGGGGTGTGTTTCCAGTAGGTGAGTCCTTAGGTGTAGCATCTGCGATTTTGGTTTCCGAGGATGGTTTTTGCTTCAATAAAGTCTGCATTTGTGCTTTAAGAAGCTCAACTTCTCGTTCAAGTTTTTCATGTTCCTTTTTGGGAACATATTCTTCCATAATGAGGGACGAATTAGAATTACCAAGTGTTGTTCGGGCTAACTGTATTTTTTTTGGGGAAGTGGCTTTGGACAGTTTCGCCCCTATTTCAATAACACGAGTCTTATCGGCCAGTCCAGCTATCGCCAAGCGTTCTAGAGCTCTTTCAAGATTCGTTTGGGATGAAAAAGCGCCAGCGGCTACTTTATAACCATTTTTGATTGGAATGATTCTGGTTTCTAAATCTAGTTGATGTAATTTTGCGATAACTTTTTTCGCCTCTACTAAGCTAGAAAACGTGCCTAATTGGATTCCATGTAGTGTCTGTTGATCTTTGTTCGCAAATGACGATGTAGAAAAAATAAGAATAGTGATGGAAACGAAAATAACTTGGAACAAATTTCTATATATGTATGGTTCTTTCTTCTTGTTTTGTGAAACTAAAGGAAATAATGGCTTTAATTTTCGTTTCAGAGGAAGGTGTTTATTTTTCGAATTTGTTGCTGAGGTGACACTGAAAGAAAGTGAAGCTTTTTTCATTTTATTATTATATTGATAATATTCAAGACTGGCTAAGGCCACTAAAAAATTGCGCTAACGGATACCAGATCGTAGGGTTAAGTTAACTGTGTAGTCACGTACTTTATTTGTTCCATAAATAACTCTTCGTAAATCAGGACGGACATAATCATCCGGTCGAGATAAGGCTAATGGGTAGTGAAGGATATTCTCCTCCCCTTCTTTGCCAAGTGCAAACACGATACCACCGTACTCATCCTTAAAATGTGCCAGGTTCATGCGAAGGTTGCCCCGACTCGGATCTGCCAAAAAAACCCGATCCCCGGCAATACCCCTTAATACCGCGAAATGGTGATAGCCGAATGGTTCAACATAAACGATAACAGGCGCCTTAAGCTGTCTGAGCTGCTCAATCGTCAACTTAAAGCCGGCTGCCTTATATCCTTTTTGTTGAGCTGCATACTTCAGATCCAAGAGAGAGAACCCACTTTTTTTCTTGCGATTACGCTCCTCTTCAGTCAGCTTATCAGTCCGAACCTTGAGTATGTCAAGTATCTCTTGCTCAGTAATTTTCTCGCCAAAATAATGACCCATAAGGGTAGTTAAGGCTGCAGCACCACACGAGGCATCTAACTTCTGTTTAACGACATTTTGATCGCGTAGTTCTAGCCATGTATGCCGCTTTACTGAGATATTATTAGAGGTATCCGAAACTTTTGGGGAGAAGTCTTCGGCTCTGCTTATGTTAGTTATAGCAGTTTGCAGGATAAGTACACATCCAAAAAGTTGTCCTGCTTTAAACATAAGTAAAGAGAGTTTAGTAAAACTAGATGGCATTAATAAATCCATAGCCATTTGATATTATCATGAAACTTTTCATCATTATTTTGAGGTTTTTACATACTACGCTAAAAATCACTATTTTACTTGTGTTACATGAGAGGTTTTTGAGGGAAATGGAATTGACTGGGACGTGTGCTCGATTAGCATATAAGTGAAACTTGAAGCAGACACCATTGTCCGATATGTTGGTTATAAGTTTTAGGTTCGTATTTTTCGGTAATGATCGAACCTTTAATTTAGGCTTGGAATATCCCTCACACTCTAAAATTATTGAAAATTGCATAATTATTCAGAATGATATTTATCAACTAAATTCTGAGGTTAAAAGTAAAGGATTCCCCAGCAAATAAACCATGCACAAATTCAGGGTGATGGTTTACTTGCCAGGGAATTTATCTCACTCTACCCCTCTATTCGAGGTGCAATTACTGAATGAGCATCCTAATATACTAGGTGTTGGATAGATTAGAAACCAACAACACTCAAGAACTGTGCAGACGT
>VAPK011204648.1_pt1 | contig 11834 bp, 8 predicted proteins | sample 3395031 | NCBI WGS metagenome assembly VAPK01 (sample SAMN08290443, study PRJNA428436) | hydrothermal vent metagenome | isolation source: Deep-sea hydrothermal vent chimney 1 | place: Pacific Ocean: Juan De Fuca Ridge | reverse complement strand
TGATTAATCAAAGATTTTTCAAGTTTCCATTGTGCTTCAAGTTCCTTTTCTCTGCCATAAAGATCCTTAAGTTCTTCTACTATCTTTGACAATCTTTTTCTGCTTAATTCATCCTTATCTTTTTTTAGCGCCGTCTCTTCAATTTTAAGCTTAATTATCTTCCTTTTTATATCGTCTAACAATTGAGGCTGACTCTCAACTTCAACCTTGAGTTGAGAAGCGGCTTCATCAATTAGATCTATTGCTTTGTCGGGCAGAAATCTGTCTGTAATATATCTGTTTGAAAGATTAGCTGCAGCGATAATAGCAGGATCCGAAATTCTCACGCCATGATAAACCTCATACTTTTCCTTTAGTCCCCTGAGTATGCTTATGGTATCTGCAACTGACGGTTCATTAACAATAACCGGCTGAAATCGTCTCTGGAGTGCTTGATCTTTTTCTATATATTTTCTATATTCATTTAGTGTAGTAGCACCAACACAACGAAGTTCGCCTCTTGCCAGAGCTGGCTTTAACATATTTGAAGCATCAATGGCACCTTCAGACGCCCCTGCACCTACGACTGTGTGAAGCTCGTCTATAAAAAGAATCACCTTGCCTTCCGATGCTATAACTTCTTTCATAACAGCCTTCAGACGATCTTCAAACTCTCCTCTGTATTTAGCACCTGCAATCAATGCACCCATATCAAGCGCAACAACCTTTTTATCTTTCATACTTTCAGGAACATCACCTTTTGCTATTCTTGATGATAATCCGTCAATTATTGCAGTTTTTCCAACACCGGGCTCGCCGATTAAAACAGGATTATTCTTTGTTCTTCTTGATAATATCTGTATTGTTCTTCTTATCTCATCATCTCTTCCAATGACAGGATCAAGTTTTCCTTCACGAGCAAGCTCAGTAACATCTTTTCCATATCGCTTTAATGCCTGATACTTCTCTTCAGGATTAACATCAGTTACCTGGGTACTGCCTCTCAATTCTTCAAGCGCCGTTAAAATATTTTGATTATTGATACCGAAACTGCTAAGCAAGTTTGAAACATTAGAATTCTCCATAAGTCCAAGCAAAAGATGCTCAACGCTTACGTATTCATCTTTCATCTTTTTTGCAATATCAATAGCGAAGTTAATTGATTTATCAAGCGCAGGTGAGATATATTGATTTGCGCCTGTTACTTTAGGCAGCTTCGCTAATAACTCATCAAGTTTTTGCAGAATTAACGATGGTTCAGCCCCAATCTTTTGTGTTAAAGTGTATATTAACCCATCTTTGCTGCTTAATAATGCGCTCAAAAGATGATAAACGCCTATCTCTTGATGACCTTTATCTCGCGACAAATCACTTGCCGCTTTCAGCGCCTCATTTGACTTGACGGTAAAATTATCGGTATTTATCATGGGATCTTAATTGCGTTTACTAATATAAATCTATTCATCTATATACTCCATTTTAAGATATGGCTGCTTATCAGTTGAAACTCAGTATAATCTTGTGTGTAAATATTTGTATTTATTTTATAACCAACTTTTTAAACATGCAAAATTCATAGAAGGCAGGTAAATTTATCTGCCTTCTATGCGTAAAAACCTTACTTTATTTCGATATCAATATTTTTAGCTTTTGCTTCAGGCTTTTTTGGAAGTATAAGCTTTAGAAGACCGTTTTTGAATTCGGCTTTTATGCCCTCTCTCTCCACATTGTCAGGGAACATAAATGATCTGGAAAAAGAACCGTAGGAACGTTCAACTCTGTAATAATTTTCGCCTTTGTCTTCTTTTTTAAACTCTTTTTTTCCTTTAATGGTTAAGGTATTATCTTCTATTTTAATATCTACATCTTCCTTTCTCACGCCGGGAAGCTCGGTTTCAATAACAAGATTATTATCTTCCGAGTAAATATCGGTGGCAGGCAAAAAGCTTCCGCTTTCGGCAGCCCCCTTCCCCGATGTCTTGTCAAACAACCTGTTGATTTTATCCTGCAGATTATCCAACTCTTCAAACGGCTTCCATTCAACAAGTGCCATAATGCACCTCCTACTTTTTTGTCTAATCTTATGCATCAATATAGGCTTAGCCTGTTCGTGTCAAGTCTAAATAGTAATATAATACAGTGATCTTATAATAGTTAATCACTGTTACATCATACTTTGGTTCTACTTATTTTTCCGATTTATCCGTTAAAACCTTCAACCGTATTGGTTGTATGAATAATACTTCTAAATAGGTTTACTATATTAAAGTAAGCTAATAGTTCACTCCGATTATCAGTCCAAGAGTTTATGACCATAGGATATCTATTCTCTCCGTTTTTCTTTAAGTTCAACTAAAATTTCATTTGATTCCAAGGTACTTGTCTATCAAATCCTTATTTTCTATAAGCTCTTCGGTGCTACCTTCATAGCGAATTGAGCCTTTCTCCATTAGATACGCCCTGTCTCCTATTTTAAGGGCGGACTTTAAATTTTGCTCTGCGAGAAGGATACCGATTCCAGCTTCTTTGAGCATACTTATCTGCTCTTCGAGAAGTTTAACTATCAATGGTGCAAGGCCTTCGGTGGGTTCATCCAGCAAGAGAAATGTAGGATTTGTCATAAGAGATCTTCCGATTGAAAGCATCTGCTGTTCACCTCCCGAAAGATTTCCGCCCAAACGCTTTCTTATTTTCTTTAAAGGATTAAAAAGCTGATAGATTTTATCTATGCTCCATCCTCCTTCTTGTCTCCTGCGTTCTGCTATGTCAAGATTATCTTCAACCGTAAGGTCGGGAAAGATTTCCCGTTCCTGAGGAACATATGCGATTCCGTAATTTGCAATTTTGTACGTCTTCTTTCCTGCAATCTGCTGTCCGTTAAAATTTATTTTACCGTTAGTCGGGGGCAATAATCCTATTATAGACTTAAGCAATGTTGATTTGCCGACGCCGTTTCTTCCAAGTAAAAGAACGATCTCTTTCTCTTGAACGTTTATGCTGACATCAAAGATCACCTGAGCCTTGCCGTAGCAAACATCTATACCTTCAACTCTAAGCATCTTTTCCCAGATAGATCTCTTTTACCTTGCTGCTTTCCATCGCAGCTTTCGGTATACCCTCGAATATAAGTTTTCCCTGATTTAATACTACTATTTTTGATGCAATACTTAAAACAAAAGAAATGTCATGTTCGGTAAAAAAAACCGTTATATGTTCTTGCTCACATAGATTTTTTATCCTATTTATGATATGACTTACCTCTGTTCTGGCAATTCCAGCAGTCGGCTCATCCATTAAAAGCAGTTTGGGTTCAGTTGCTATGGCTAATGCAATCTCAAGTTCCTTACCGATTCCGTACGGACAAAATGCGATGGGTATATTTGCAAATTCGGTCAGATGCATTTTGTCAATGAGCAGATCGGCAGCCATTTCCGATTTTCTATCTATTCCCAAAAACTTAAAAGTTCTTTTATTCTGCACAATGTATGCTGCTATGATATTCTGTTTTACCGTAAGATTCTGAAATAAGCTGGGGGTCTGGAAAGTTCTTCCGATACCCAAAGACGATATTGTATGTGGAGAAAATCCTGTAATATTCTTGTCATCCAAAATAATATTTCCCCTGTTTGGCCGCCTGTGACCTGAAATTATATTAAAAAGCGTAGATTTGCCTGCTCCATTTGGTCCTATAAGAGCTGTTATTTTACCTCTGGGAACATTGAAACTAAGATCGGAAAGTGCCGAAAATTTTTCAAAATTTTTACTAATATTGTTTATTTGCAGCAATGTTGTTATCAACCTTTTTTTTTATAAATCCTACAATTCCGTCAGGTGCAAATAGGACTGTGATAAGTAAAATTATACCAAGTATAAATGCAATATGCTCGGTGTATTGACTCGCTACAGTAGTTACAAGAATTATCACAGCGCTCCCGATTATTGGTCCTGAAAAAGTGTATATGCCGCCCACCAGACATGCAATAAGCACTATGGCCGATTCTTTCCAGTATAAAATATCAGGAGAAACCGACTGAGAATATATGACATAGGATACGCCGCTTATACCTGCAAAAAACGAGCTCAACACCAGCCCTGTCAATTTTATAGCTTTTGTATTTGCTCCAATAGATTCAGCTCTTGTAGCATTTTTTCCTGCTGCTCTGAGGAGCAGCCCAAAAGGAGAATTTATGATTTTATACAATATAAAAGCTGAAATTAAAAAGATTATAAGTGTTGCTTCATAGCGCTCAATCGATGTTGAAAGGAAGCTCGGAAGCGGCACAGATGGTATTCCGTTGCCGCCTCCGGTAAAGCTATACCACTTGAACACAATTGCCCAGACAAGCTGGCCAAGCGCAATAGTCAGCATTCCAAAATATATTCCCGACAGCCTTACAAGAACGATTCCCATTGCCGTTCCCAATAGTAAGGCAATTACAGGACCCAATACAGCTGCCGCTATAAATGAACCTCCATGCAGGGCAAAGAGAGAATAGCCGTATGCTGATACTCCAAAAAAAACGGCTTGATGAAACTGAAGCATGTTTCCGTATCCAAGTACAAGATTCAAGCTAAGTGCAAAAAGGGCAACAACAAAGATTTCCGATAAAACTAAAATGAAATATGAGTCCAAAACTAAGGGCGCAACAAAAGCTGCTGCTATCAGCACTAACAGCATATAAATTTTTTTACCAAATTTCACGATTTACCGAGAATGCCTTTTGGCTTAACTATTAAAGCCACAACCGCTATAGCAAAAGGAAGAGCAATTCCGAATCTCGGCAAGATCAATACTCCGAACGATTCAGAGATGCCGAAAATAAGAGCTGCAATTAGCGATCCCCAAATATTGCCCAAACCTCCAACTGTTACTACTAAAAAAACCTTTATTATAATAGAATCACCCATTTGAGATGTTATGTTTATTGCAGGGCTTGCCACTGCACCTCCGAGCCCCGCAAGTATTCCGCCTATGACGAATGCATACATAAATGCTGCATCGGCATTGATACCGAGCGCTTCTACCATCGATCTGTTTGTTGCCACTGCTCTGGCAATTTTACCCAACTTTGTTTTATATAAATATAGCCATAAAAAAATCATGGCAAGAATTCCGGATACAAAAAACAGCAGATAAAATTTCGCTATATAGGTTCCAAAAATATGATATGATCCGGTCAATAGTTTCGGCATGGCAACGGTATGATAATTTGTACCCCATATCATATCTACCGAATCTCCGAATATAAGAACAAGAGCATAAGTAAGCAGCATCTGCATAAGATGCTCTTTTCCATATAGATGCTTCAGAAGCAATTGCTCTATTATAAAAGATATAAAGCCCACAGCTATCGCTGCAGCTATAGCTGCTAAAAAAAATGATGTCGTTTCCCTCCCTGCAAGTCCGATAAATGTGTACATGAAAAATGCGCCAAGCATATACAATGCGCCGTGGGCAAAATTTATAATTTTTAAAATACCAAAGATCAAGGTGAGGCCTGATGCTAATACAAAATAGAACATACCTCTGCTTATTCCTATAAAAAGGTAAGATGATATCGTTGACAGATCCATTCTATTGTTCTACGCTAATCACAAACCTCGTTCCTTCTTTATTTCGCTTAGAGGGGTTTTTAGCTCATTACCCGGAATCGTTACTATATCTACTGCCGTCGCAAACGGATATTTACCGGTTTTTTTAGTTCTACCGACATAAACAGGAGCAATAAGCTGGTGGTCATAAGCTCTGATATATACTCTGCCTGCAGGCGATGCGATACTCATACCTTCAATCGCATTAATTATTCTCTCTTTATCTACCGCTCCAACTAATTTCATTGCTTTAATCAGAATGCTGCCTGTAATATATCCGTTGGGAGATGTGAAAACAGGCCATTTTTTAAACTGTTCTTTATATGATTTAACAAACATTCTATTCTGACTTGTTTTCGGATAATAAAAATAGTACGGAGCTCCGCCGTATATTCCATCGGGCATCGAGGCGCCAAGCGCTTCTGTGGTCGCCGTATCGGTGGCTGTATAATCGAATATTGCAGTTTTTTTGTATAATCCTGTAAAATTCACATATTTTAAGAACGGCACCATATCTCTACCACCTGTCGCAGCATACACGGCATCAGGTTTTTTTGTTAAAATAGCATTTATATATGGTCCAAAATCCGGTTCTCCTACCCGAAACCATGACTTTCCTATAATCTCCACATCTTTTCTGAGACCTGTTAGATTTTTTTCAAAGCTTTCCGCAAGTGCATGTCCGTATTCATAATCAGACCCTATTATGTAATAATGTTTATATTTCTCTTTCGCCGCAGCAATCGCCATAGCCTTACCGCTCATATCCGTGTTAACTTCTATTTGAAAAACATACCTGTGTCCATCTGCTCCCGAAATTTTGCTGCTCATTGCAATCCAGTCAAAAAATGGAATTTTGACTCTCTTTGCATATGCACTTACCGCCAGTGCCGCAGCGCTGCTTATTGTTCCGACAAGAAAATCAACCTTTTCCTGCAATACAAGCTCTTTAGCCATTTTGAGCGCGATATTAGGTCTGTATCTTGAATTTCTGTAAAAGACCTCAATTTTCTTTCCCAAAATATTGTACCCTATTTCCGATAGAGCAAGTTTGAAACCGTTTCTTGCCCCATATGTATATATAGTAGCAGGACCGCTATAGGTATCAATAACACCAATTTTTATTGTACCGTTCTTAGCGGATGCAATACCGGGCAAAGATAGCATCGCAACCCCTGCAACTCCTGATTCCAAAAACTTTCTTCTTGAAATTTTCATACCTACCCCCTTTTTTAAGTTAACTTTAAACTATTTTATATTATATTAATATAAAATAATGATGTCAAGCGTTTGGCTGGAAAACTTCATTAGATATAGAAATCACCATGGCTCTATAATGTTCAATATTTTCTTGGCTATGCAAATCCTCTAAAATAAATCCCAACATATCATAGATTTTATAATTAGCCCTGCCATACTGCTCAATTATCTTGATAACGCTGATTATTTTGGAATAGAAAAGATACGAATTCCTAAGTGTTGTGATTTGCTCTAACTCTAAAATTCCCTTATTTCTTATTTTTTCAAGCAGTGTAAGAACCGATAAGCCTGATTCTGCATAGCCGTTTTTGATGCAGAGATATTGAGTAACGAATTCTATATCCATTAAGCCTCCTGCAAAATGTTTTATGTCAAAAGTGTCATGTTTTGACTTCTCTATTTTTAACTTCATATCAAGAACGGCTCTACCGGATATTTTTGTTTTTAACTGTTTTTTATATAATCCTATGATATCTTTGGTGGAAAAATCGCTATAGATAATCCTCGCCTTCTGAGCTGACAGATGCTCCCATGTATGAGCGGATTTGCTAAAATAGTTGTCAAGATATTTGAGATTTATAACGACGGGCGAATCGTTTCCGAACGGTTTTAATCTTAAATCTACATCGTACAATTTCTTTAGTTCTCTAACTACAGTTTGAATATCGGAAGTAGGCCTTTTTATGTCTTGTGATATAAAAAGCAGATCAAGATCGCTTTTTATAGATAATTCGCCAATACCAAGTTTTCCATATCCTATCACCGCAATCTCATTTTTGGAGTAATCGCTTATAGTTTTTACTATAAACCGATCTGCAAATTCAGTTAATATTTTAAATAACGATATATCGAAGTTTCCCGATAAAATTTTTAAAGTTATGGCAAATTCAAGCCTTCGCTTCTCATTTTTGGTGATTTCAGCTATCTTTATAGGTTCGTTTATGAGAAAAAACTCCTCCATAAGACCTCTGTCTTTGCCGATCATATTTGCATAGCCAATTGAAAACAGCTTTAAAAGAATATTGAATACCAAACGATTGTCATAAATAGTTAATATATACGAAGGATCAAGCGCATTAAAACCTTTTATAGCCTCCATCAGCAATATCTCATTTGGAATAAACTTAAAAGCATAATTTAACACTTCGCTAATTCTGCTTTTATCAAAACCTGCTACTGCCCATTTTCGTGCAGTTTCTGTTATTAGATTTGCGGCACTCAATGCACCCTTTATACCTTTCTCCTTTAATACGCCTTCCAGATCTTCGGCAAAACCAAACACGGGTATGTCAGAGCTCTCTATAAATATAGCGGTAAACCGTTTATGCACCTTGTCTGTTACTTGGTTATATTTTTGTATAAAGTCATGCAAAGACAGATGCATACTTTTGGCAAGATACATAAGTTTCTCATCGGTTTCGGGCAGCCTCTGCGTCTGCATCTCATTTAAAATCTGAATCTTATGTTCAATTCTCCTCAAAAAAAGATATGCATTACGCAAAAAATCAGCACCTACTGGCATATATTCTTTAGACTTCAAAACTTGCAAAGCATCTATCATGCTTATATTCCGCAACTCTTCGTCAGAACCATGTATGAGTTGAAAATAATTTATGATAAATTCAATTTCCCTTATGCCGCCGGTACCTTTTTTCACATCTACTTTCTCTTTATCTAAAGACTCGGAGCCTGCAGTACGAACATATTTTTTTATCTTAAACAAAAGAGATCTTATTTCCTCAATGTAGCTTGAATCGATAGATTTTTTGTAAACAAACGGTACTATCTCTCTAAGCAGCTGCTTTCCAAGTGCTATATTTCCTGCTATAGGCTGCGCTTTAAGCAGCGCCATCCTTTCCCATAACTGACCAAATGTTGCATAATAATTTCTGTATCCGTCAACACTCATGGAGATTGGGGCATTTTTACCGCCAGGCCTCAGTCTTAGATCAACTCTGTAAAGAAAACCTTCACGATTTTTTTCATTCAAAATTGAAACCGTTTTCACAGCCAATTTATGATAATAGGCAATCTTTTCATCGGTTTCATGAACAAAAATAATATCAATATCGGATGAGAAATTTAGTTCGTCGGTACCTAATTTCCCCAGAGCTATTATACATATATTTTTGTCAGCATCGGGAATAATTTTTTTCAGTTCATCGTATGCAATATCTATTGAAGCGGCAACCAAAGCTTTTGCTAAATTGGATAATTCATTCATAATAACAATAAAATTAGCTACCTGAATAATTTCTCTTGTACCGATTCTCAGGTATTCTTTCTTTTTATATCGTCTTAGAAGATATTTTTTATGTTTAAAGTCTTTTGCATGCCTTAATAAATTTTCTATTTCCCGATTATACCGACTAAGATCTTTTGTGATGTTTAAAATCTCATTTTCTATAAGCAATGAGAAATATTCAGGATTTTTGATCAATGTTGCAGAAAGCGTATTTGATTGAGAAAAGATACCAAAAAGTATATTGCCCGCGCTTTTATATGCTCTAATCAGTTCAAATATCATTGATTTAGACATTAAATGTTCTACAAAATCATAAAAATGAGACAGCGCCAAGTCAGCATTTGCACAGTTTTTAAGCTGTATGTCAATAACATTTAAGGAATTCTCAAATTCGCTAAGGAGATCAAACTCAGATGTAATACGCAAAATTATCTTGTATGCTTTAGATTGATCTTTAAAAATCGACAAAAATTGATCTATGCGTTTAGAATTTCCAAGATACATAAAATTATTATATCATAGAGCCGTAAAGAATCCACAAGCGGTTTATATAAAAAATTTCCTTTCGCTCTCCAAGCTCGCAAAAAGAGAGCCAAATGGTTTAAGCAATATATTGTCGGCATATATAAATATTATGGTGTTCTTGACAAAATTATAACATTTAGCATAAGGAGCAGAAATCCTCTTTCTAAGTATTTTATAGTGTTTAATATTTATCTCTTAATATTTAAAACTTCATTGTAATGCTTTAATGTTATTAGACTTATGAGTTTTTTATGGAAATAAAGCTACTCTACATAGTTACTTCAAAAGATTTTAGAAAAATATAACGGAGGAGTAAAATATCTGCACACCTTAAGATGTTATCATTGTGAAACAGATTTTTTAAACTTTTTGTTAATTGAACTCTGCCATTATTAAGGAGGCAGCCGATGCGACAATCTTAGCTGAAACTACCTTAGGTCGTTTAACTCTTTCGCATTGATAAGCTCATCCATATTTTACAATTTATCCTTTTTATCAACCTGTCTCAAGGTTTGACGGCTTCAATTGCAGCTGACAATACATAGTTCTCAATTGAACGGCCCGGAGCCCAATCTTTGATAAATGTTTTTGATTCATCTTTAGGGTTAATACTGATCTGTTCAAAACCGACTGCTTTAAGGATAGTTTGTAAATCAGACACCTCGGATGCGCCTGCTACACAACCTGAATATAGTGTAGAGTCATTTTTAATTTCTTCAGGCAACTTAGTGCCGGCTACTACATCGGAAATGGCTAAACGTCCGCCAGGTTTAAGCACACGAAAAGCTTCGGCAAAAACCTGCTTTTTTTCAGGAGATAAATTGATTACGCAATTGGAGATAATGACGTCAACAGTATCATCTGCCACCGGCATATGCTCAATTTCACCGAGTCGAAATTCAACATTGGTGTAGCGACCTTTTACTGAATTGGCGCGTGCTTTGGAAATCATATCAGGAGTCATATCAATGCCGATTACATGGCCTTCTTCACCCGTCTCCACTGAAGCAAGAAAACAGTCAAAACCGCCTCCACTACCCAAGTCAAGTATGGTTTCACCTTTTGCAATGCCTGCAATTGCACGTGGATTGCCGCAGCCTAACCCCATATCGGCACCATCCGGTACAGTATCAAGATCAGCTTGACTATAACCTAACCGCGTTGATATCAATGTATTGATGACATTGTCATCGGATACACCGCAGCAGCTGCTTTCATTGCCGCAGCAACCGCCGTTGTTACTGACTTCAGCAACTTGTGCGTAACTTTTCCGAACTTGTCGGCGAATCTCATCCGCTTGTTTTTGGTCCATTCCCTTTCTCCCGTCTCATTTTTTTATATACCTATTATTGTGCAATGTATATAATTGACCTTACACACTCAACACAATTCTCAACAGTAATAGCATAGGCTATACCAAGAATCTAACGCCCTCAGATAATGCTTTCCCTCTATACTTGAGAGCTCTATCAAATATTAATTATATAATGATATGCCAAACTTTCAAGCTAAATACGTCTTAATATACAAATTTGCACCATTAAATACGGTTCGTTATGCTTTTATTAATTTTATATATTTTTAAGAAATCTCGCTTTGCAAACTACGCTGGAGACAAATTTACGAAAAGAGTTTCGTTTTTTCAAACCCATTAATCTCTTTTTCTGTATATCCAAGTTCCTTAAGCACTTCGCTTGTATGTCCTTTTTTTAAAGGAGCTCCTGCGAATTTATATTCTTGAGGTGTTTCAGAAAATTTGATAGGATTCGTAATCTGTTTTACTTTTTTTCCGTTTGACATAGGAACATCCACAACCATCTTTCTTTCAATAGTCATCTTGTCAGCAAAAACTTCCGAAAGAGTCATAACGGGCTCAACACATGTATCTGTTGTTTTAAAAACCGCAGCCCATTCATCTCTTGTTTTTGTTAGAAGTATTTTAGAAATTTCCTTTTTAATCCGTTCTATATTTTTCGGATAAGCACCTTCTTGCTTTAAATCGGGCTTATTTATAATATCACAAAAATTATTGAAGAATTTAGGTTCGATACAACCAACGCTTATATACTTGTTATCTTTGGTTTTATAATAATCATATATTGAACCGCCGTTTAAAAGATTATTCTCGTAGGCAGGATCTTTGTTATCCGTTAAAAAACCAGCACCATACATGGCATTATACGCAATCATGCCATCAGTCATAGATATATCAATATATTGCCCTCTGCCCGTT
>VAPK010675146.1_pt1 | contig 11834 bp, 10 predicted proteins | sample 3395031 | NCBI WGS metagenome assembly VAPK01 (sample SAMN08290443, study PRJNA428436) | hydrothermal vent metagenome | isolation source: Deep-sea hydrothermal vent chimney 1 | place: Pacific Ocean: Juan De Fuca Ridge | reverse complement strand
ATACTCTTGTGAAGTATATAATTAAACACAAAGGTATGGTTACAGCACCGCCCTTTTTATTTAACAGAAATCATATATAAAAATGATCTTAAAAGAAAACAGAAAAAATCCCCGAAGAAAAATTCGAATACCTGTTTTTTGCTGGAAGATGGAAGATGAAAAACAACAGGGAAACGGAATAGAACTTGTCACAAAAGATTTAAGCGCGGAAGGAATCGCTTTTTATTCTCCACATATTTATCCTATTAATTCTATTTTAGTTGTTGATATTTATTTGCCTAACCGGAAGTCACCGGTTTCCTGTAGGCTCAAGGTTGTGAGTCTGGAAACAGTAGCCTATAAAGATGAATATATTGTAGGAGCTTCTTTGTTTGACTTAAGGCCGGAAGATCGAATGCAGTTGGCTTCATCGGTAGAAAAAATGGACCTGTACTTATTGCTGGAAAGCATGCTGGCAGGAGAGGCCTCTGATTTGCATCTGACCATTGGCCGTCCACCAATGGTTCGACGCAGTGGCCGTATTTTGCCTATGGCGGCTGAGGTTATAGAAGAGGGGCAAGTAGAGGCAATGCTTTACCCCCTTTTAACGCAAGAACAAATATATTATTTTGAAAAAAATAAAGAATTGGATTTTGCTTTTTCACCTGATCTGAATTCTCGTTTTCGTGTGAACATGCATAGGCAAAAAGGTTATGTCGAAGCCGTTTTAAGAAGTATTCCAACAATAATAAAAACCTTTGATGCTTTAGGGTTGCCGGCAGAGGCTATGCAAAAATTTTGTCAGGTCAAGTCGGGGTTGATTTTAATTGCCGGAAAAACGGGGGACGGAAAAACTACGACGATGTCTTCTATGGTTAATTTTATTAATCAACATCAGGAAAGAGTTGTGATTACAGTTGAGGATCCCATTGAATATATTTTTAAAAGTGAAAAAAGTATTGTAAGGCAGCGGGAATTAGGAACAGATACACAATCGTACGCGGAGGCTCTAAAGCGAGGGTTACGGCAGGACCCGGATGTAATTTGTGTTGGAGAAATTTTGAATAGCGATTGTTTAATGGCAGCGATGCGCGCTGCTGAAACAGGGCATGTGGTTATCACTACCGTTCACGCGCCGGATACGGTATCCGCCATTGAGCGCGCGGTAAATCTGTTTCAACCGGAACACGCTTTGGCTGTACGCCAACAACTTTCTTCATGTCTTGTAGGTATTTTAGCTCAAAAATTATTACCAACACCGAAAGGTTCTCGTGTATTAGCCACAGAGTTATTGATGAACAATAGTGCTATGAAAAATTTGATTAGGGAAGGAAAGTATGCGCAGATAGGAAATATTTTACAAACCAGCCGATCTCTGGGCATGCAAACATTTCAACAGAGCGTTAAAGAGCTTTATGAAAACGGCTTGATTGACGAGAGTGTATAATATCCATTCCATTAAATAATGACCAAAACCAATTTTGTTTTTCTCGACGTTTTAACGAGAATAGCGGAGTTAAAAATAGATCAATTATTTAATGGAATGGGTATAAATTATAAAATAAATTGCTTTTTGAAAAGAGAGAGTCTAAAATTTATGAAAACGGCGGTTATTCAACTTAACGCGACGAAGGATAAATCAAAAAATATAGAAAAAGCTATTGATCTTGTCAGGCAGGCCATAACACAAAGAGCAGAATTTATTTTACTCCCGGAAGTTTTTAATTTTCGGGGGAAATTGGTATCGGGGGTTAGTGAAAATATTCCCGGAGAAACAATTCGACCCTTAATGGTTTTGGCAAAAGAAAATAATGTTTTTATTCTGGCAGGATCAATTTATGAAAAAATCAAAGAAGATACAAAGTTTTATAATACTTCCGTGCTTATTAATAATCAGGGGAATATTGCGGCTAAATATAGAAAAAACCATTTATTTGATGCTGTTCTTGGGGGGAAAAAAATATTAGAATCAAAACAGTTTTCTCCGGGGCGTAGAATAGTTTTTGCGGATATTAAAGGTTTTAGGGCGGGGCTGTCAATTTGCTATGATTTAAGGTTTTCGGAGATGTATCGGAAGTATGCTTTAGGGGGAGCCCATTTGATGTGTGTTCCTGCGGCATTTATACAGGAAACAGGAAGAGATCATTGGGAGGTTCTTTTAAGGGCGCGTGCCATTGAAAATGTCTGTTATGTTTTAGCTCCAAACCAAATGGGGAAAGATAATCGGGGGATTGTCAGCTACGGACACAGTATGATTATTGATCCCTGGGGGAAAATTTTAGCCCGAGCTTCCGGAACAAAAGAAGGTGTTATCTATGCTAACCTTGACAAGAAGTTTTTAAAGGAAAAAAGAATGGTTTTGGGGAGGGCAAGAAATAATGAAAAGAAATAAAGGACAAAGCACTGTTGAGTATATTATTTTGTTGGCAGTGGTTATTGTTGTATTACTTTTTTTTGCAAAAAAGGGGGGCTTTTTTCAAAAAAGCTTAAATACTACAATGGTAACAACATCAAACATTATGTTAGGTGTTGCTAATCGGATTTTTAATTAAGAGATTGGGAATCGTTCAAAAATAACCTCGACAATCATAAATTTTAACCCGACACAATCTATTTCACAATTGTCGAAGTTATTTTTGAGCCGATCTTTGGCCAAAAAAAATTGTTCTGCCAATCTTTAAACCGGGTTTAATTCCCCGAGGGCTTGCTCCGAGGTAGTTTATTGGAATTGGAATAAGAATTAACTAAAGATTTTTGACAATACGAAAATAAAGAAAGGGAGTTTATGATGATCAAACACAGTGTGCGCGTTGCCGTTACCGGCGCGGCAGGGCAAATCGGATATGCCTTGCTTTTTCGAATTGCTTCAGGACAAATGTTCGGGGCACAAACAGAAATTCATTTAAATCTTTTGGAGTTAGAGTCGGCTCTTCCTGCTCTTAAAGGGGTTGTTATGGAGCTTGATGACAGCGCCTTTCCTCTTTTAAAGTCCGTTACTCCAACAGCGGATTTAAATGAAGTTTTTAAAGATGTTGACTGGGCTTTATTGGTCGGAAGCGTCCCACGCAAGGCGGGAATGGAAAGAGGAGATCTTTTAAATATTAATGGTAAAATTTTCACGGCACAAGGAAAAGCAATTTCAGATAATGCTAAACCAACTTGTAAGGTATTGATAGTGGGGAATCCATGTAATACCAACGCGTATATTGCCAAAGCCTCAGCGCCAAATATTCCGGATAAAAATTTTTTTGCTATGACAATGTTGGATCACAACAGGGCTCTAACACAGTTAGCGCAAAAATCCGGAGTAGAGGTTGATAAAGTTAAAAAAATGGCTATTTGGGGAAATCATTCAGCTACGCAATATCCGGATTTTTATAATGTGATTATCAGTGGGAAATCCGTAGGCGAGGTTATTACAGATGAAGAGTGGTTAAAAACAACTTTTATTGAAACTGTGCAAAAACGAGGAGCAGCGATTATACAGGCCCGGGGACTTTCCTCTGCGGCCTCAGCAGCTAATGCTGTTATTGATACGGTACGAAATCTGACGACGCCAACACAAGAGGGGGAGTGTTTTTCTGTAGCTGTTTCATCAGATGGAAGTTATGGAATAGAGAAGGGATTAATGTTCGGTTATCCCGTGCGTTCTAATGGGCAGGATTGGGAAATTGTGCAGGGGATTGCTCATAAAGCCTTTGCGCGGGAGAAAATAGACATTACGTATAAAGAGCTTATTGCCGAAAGAGAGGCCGTAAAGGGGATATTGTAAAAATTTTTTGTGCCCCTTGTTTTTTCTATAAGCAACGGGTATACTTAAAAATATCTTATTCATAGGGATATATAAAAAGGAGTTTTGGACCAATGAAATTACATAAATTGTCAGGTTTTCAGATTATAAGCCTTTCTTTAATTGTAGGTATTACGGGGTGTGATCAAATTTCTGCCATTTCCGAATATTTTAATAAGCCCAAAAAAACGAAAGTTTCCGTAACCAAACCTGTTTCCCAAGCGAAGGAAAACAGTGTTAAAAAGTCCAAAAAAAATAATAAAATATTGCCGACAAATATGTTAGCTCGTGTTGGAAATTGGTCTATTACAACAGAAGAGTTTAACGACAGGCTTAAAGCGCTTAAAGAGGTTGTTCCTGAATATGATATTGAAAATAAGAAGGCAAAGGCCCAGGTTCTTGAAGAACTGGTTCGTCAGCAACTTTTGGTAGAAGACGCTGAAAGAACAGGATTGGTAAATCAAAAAGATATTCGGGCCGCGGTAGAGGAATTTCAAAGAACATTGATTGTTCGTGAAACAGCTAGAAAACTTACAGAGGGCATAAAAGTTTCTGACGCAGAGGCAAAGGCTTTTTATGAGGAAAAAAAGGATGTTTTGGTTGCCCCGGCACAGTGGCATGTGCGTGAGATTGTATTTGATACTCAGGAAAAGGCTAATGAAATTTTGATTGAAATGTTGAAGGGTGCAGATTTTTCTGAAATGGCCAAGCAGAATTCTGTTGGAAAAAGCGCGGTTGATGGGGGCGATTTAGGATTTATTAATGATGTTCCTTTTTCTCAAATGGCAAATCCTCTTTTATCTTTGGGGATTGGAGATGTTAGCAGTGTATTTAAAGGGCCGGAAGGGTTTTATATTATAAAATTAGAAGAAAAAAAGGGTGGGGAGCCGTTAGCATTTGAAGATATTAAGGAAGAAATAATTAAGAATCAAATGCTTCTTAAGCAACAAAAGGCGATCCTTGATTACCTTGATCAATTAAAACAAAAGATTAAAGTAGAGATTAATGAAGATCTTTTGCAGTAGAGAATTATCAGGAGGTATCTTTTTATGAATTTAGAAAATAAAAAGCAAATAGCTATTGTTCTTTTAGCTGTGGGGCTTGGTTTGGTGGCGGCCATTGCTACAGGAAAATATATTGAAAGCAGCGTTAATCAGAAGGCACAAGCATATAAAAAGGCGTTTGAGAAAGATTTTGAAAAAAAGGCTATGGTGCCGCTTTTAGGAGAAATTGGAAAACTTCAGAAGGATTTAAAAAAGTTAAAAAACAGTCAGGCGGCTATGGCTAAAAGACAGCAGCAACAGGCACAAAGAATAGCTCAGGCACCTAAACGACAAGAAATTAACTTAAAAGAAATAGCAGATAGCACTGTCTTTTCCGCAATTACGCCCTCAGGAAAAAGAGCCGTAACAATTATGATTGATACGTTGTCAGCGGTAGGGGGATTAATTAATCCTGGAGATTTTATTGATATTATCGCGCAACTAAGTATTCCTGTAATAGATGGTGAAAAAGAAAAAGAGAATGTAACTTCTGTTTTATTTCAAAATTTACAAGTGTTGGCTGTCGGAACTAATTTCAAACCTGTTGGAAACGCCTTGGTGTATCAGGCTCAGCAAAAATCCAGGACATTAAATATTACTTTGGCGTTAAGTCCTGAAGAGGCGGGGTTATTAACGTTTGCGCAGTCTAATGGAAAGTTAAATTTGTCTTTACGCTCTCCGGATGAGAGAGGAAAGAAGGTTTTACAGGTGGCCTCCTGGGACACGCTTTCAGAATATGTTTTGGAGAGTCAGGGAACCGAATTGGCAGTCCCGGAGAAAAAGATGGCAGTTAAAGTGGAAGAGATAGAAGAATTTAAGGAAAAAGCTGCTCCGGCTATTAGAATATTTCGGGGGGGTAGAGAACTATAATTATGAAAATACGACTCATTTTTCAAAAACTCAAAATTTTTAGTATTTATTTTTTCCTAATCGCTGTTGCTATTGGCTGTAGTTTTTCAGTCGGGTACGCAGATGTTGTAGATTCCATCTATACAGATGAGGTGTATATGCTTAAAGGGGAGCTTGTTTCCGTTAAGGTTTATTCCGCGACGCAACTTGCTGTAGTAGATGAATCGGTTATTGATCTTGTGGATGAAGAAAAAGATGAACTTTTAATATTAGGGAAATCGGAAGGGGAAACAACACTGTTTATTTGGGATGAGCACGGTAAGCGTACAATGACATTTTTTGTGGCTGAGCAAATGTTGGAGATTACCCGGACGCGAATTAAAAAGCTCTTGGATACAGCAAATATTCATGAAATTGAGTTGAAACTTAATGAAAAAGAAGGGAAGGTTATCGCCCTGGGAAATATTCCCGAAGATGAAAAAGAACAGTTTAGTCAAATTATTGACTCTTTTGGAGATAAGGTTATAAATTTAGTTAAGGATGATGAGGTTTTGGATTTGATACAAATTGATTTGCAGGTTACAGAACTGAGCACTTCGGTGACTAAAAATTTGGGAATAGAGTGGTCTACTGGAAAGCAGACGGATACAGGGACCGGGTCATTTACAACAAAAACTACAGGGTCAAGTTTTTCTCCCTCCTATCTTGAGAAGATGCCATTATCAGATGGGTCTATAGGGGATTATTTCAAAATAGGTAAGTTTTTTAGGTCGGACCAAAGTGCCTTGGTTGCAAGAATAAACGCGCTTTATGAAGAAGGAAAGGCGAAAGTTCTTTCCAGGCCAAAATTAGTGGTGGTTAGTGGTGAAGAGGCCAGTTTTCTGGTAGGGGGAGAGATTCCTATACGAACGACCAGTTCTTCAGCAACCGGAACACAGGAAAATGTTTCTTTTAAATCATATGGGATCAGTATGTCTATAACGCCAACAATTAAAAAAGAAAAAATAGATATGCAGATGAATGTAGAAATTAGTGATATTGACGCGGCGAATGCTTCTAATAATACAGTCGCTTTTACGACGCGTAGCACAAGCACGCGTTTATATTTAGATAATGGACAAACAATAATTCTCGCAGGTTTGATTAAACACAATAGGGCTACAAAAATAAAGAAACTTCCCTTTGTTTCCAGTATTCCTATTGTAGGGCTGCTTTTTCGAAGTAAATCAATGCCGACTCCTGATTTAGATCAGGAAATGGTTATTTCGGTAACGCCTCATATTTTAGCCAGGAATCGAAATGATTCCAATGAGGAAAAAAGAAGAGAGAGTCTTGATGAAGAATCAGGGGATTTTTTAGTTTTAAAAAAGGCTAAGAGTATTCCTGTTTCCAGGGCTTTACCCTATTATGCGGGAGTTCCTCAAGAAATGAAAGGATACATTCAAGAGGTCCAGAAAACAATAGCCCAGGCCATTACTTATCCCGAACAGGCTCAAGAGCATAATTGGGAGGGAACGGTGAAGCTCGGAATGCTCATCTTAAATGACGGCACTCTTGCCTATGCTTTGGTTAAAGAATCATCCGGCCATGAAATATTTGATGAAGATGCTATAAGGATCGCCAAAAGTATAGCCCCCTACAAAAATTTTCCTTCCAACGTAAATATTCAAGAATTAAATATTATGATTCCTATCGTGTATAAAATGAATTAATAAATTAACGAAGGCTAAAGTCTGCAGCTATCAGGTAGTTGCAACCGTTAGTTGCGAAAAAATAATATATATTGTTTAATAAAAAAATTTATGCTTAAATGAGATCCATATGGAAAGCAAAATAATAACAGTTTTTAGCAATAAAGGCGGTGTTGGAAAAACCTTTATTACGGTTAATCTGGCAGCAGCAGTAGCCTTAATGAAAAAAAAGGTTCTTTTGGTTGATCTGGATTTTCAGGCTGGGCAGGACATGGCGCGTATGTTTAACATATCTCCCAGAAGTTCAATAGTCGATTTGTTTCCGGAAGTAAGCAATATAGAAGATATTCAAGGAATGAAGAAATTTGTCGCGACACATTCAAGCGGGGTAGATTTTTTACCTATCGTTAAGTCTACGCGACAAATTAATCATGCTACCCCAGAAAGTCTTAAGCCTTTTCTCAGAAAAATCAGAACAATTTATGATTATGTTTTTGTGGATGCCGGAAGGTCGTTTAGCGAAGCTCTTATCACAGTTTTAGATTATTCTAACTTAATTTTACTGGTTGCCACACCGGATATTTTAGCCGTATATCAAATTAAATGGTGTTTGGAGGTTTTAGAAAGCCTACAGTTTCCATCAAAAATGGTAAGGTTAATATTAAACCGCTCAGAGAGCCGGGGAAGCGTGGCGTGGCAAGAGGTTCGTTCCGCGTTAACGTGTGAAATTTTTAGCCATGTTCCTTCGGATGGAAAGGTTGTGGGATTGGCCTTAAATCGAGGCATTCCGTGTGTTATAGATAATCCTAAAACCAAGGTCTCTGAAACATTTATTCGAATGGCCAATATGCTCCGGCGAGAAGACCTGTATATTCAAACAGCCACGGCCGAAAAAATAAGAACCACGGGAGACATTGCTAAACCGGGGAAATTTTGGGAAAGTTTTGGTATTTCCCGGCAAATGGGAGGAGGGGCAGTGGATTCTTTTTCTGAGGAAAAGGAAGATGAAAAGAAGGCCCTAAAAGTAAAAATTCATGAAAGATTGGTTGACCGGCTGAATCAGGAAGGGATTACTGTTGACGCCCTGGCCGATGCGGAATCTATTTTAAAAGTTAAACAGACCGCTGAGAAAGTTGTTTTAAACTTATTAGTTGAAGAGGCCGGAGGCAAAATAACAGCGCATGAAGATCGAATTGTTTTAGTTCAGGATATTGTTAATGAAGCATTGGGGCTTGGGCCTTTAGAGAATTTTTTGGCAGATCCTGACGTGACGGATATCATGGCTAACAATAAAGATGAGATTTATGTAGAAAAATCAGGAAAGCTTGTGTTAACAAATAAAAAATTTATTTCTGATTCGAAAATGCGTTCTATCATTGACAGAATTATTGCCCCATTAGGTCGGCGTATTGATGAGTCCACGCCCATGGTAGACGCGCGACTCCCTGATGGCTCGCGTATTAATGCTATTATTCCTCCGTTATCGTTAAGCGGACCGCTGATTACGATTCGAAAATTTGGAAGAGAGCGTGTAGAGGCTTCAGACCTTTTAAATAAATTTAACAGCCTTACACAGGACATGGCGGACTTTTTACATGCCTGTGTTTTGGGACGCAAGAATATGATTGTCTCAGGAGGAACAGGCGCCGGAAAAACAACCCTTCTTAACGTTATTTCCGAATTTATTCCGGATGGAGAGCGCATTATTACGATAGAGGATGCCGCGGAGTTAAAACTTAAAAAAAGCCATTGGGCCCGATTAGAGTCCCGTCCGCCCAACATTGAAGGAAGAGGAGCCGTGACAATCCGTGATTTATTTATTAATTGTCTGCGCATGCGCCCCGATCGTATTGTTATTGGGGAGTGCCGGGGCGCGGAGGTTTTGGACATGCTTCAGGCTATGAACACAGGACATGATGGTTCTATGACGACACTGCATGCCAATTCAACACGAGATGTTTTGACGCGTATGCACTCAATGATATTGTTAAGCGGTATTGAGCTTCCTGTTCGCGCGATTAATGAAATGGTGGCCTCAGCAATAGATATGGTTGTGCATATTAACCGTTTTTCAGATGGGACAAGAAAACTTACCGGAATAACAGAAGTTGTCGGTTTAGACAAGGAATTTCAATTAGTGTTGGCAGACGTTTTTGTTTTTGAGCAAAAAGGAATCGATCGGGACGGCAATGTTCTTGGGGGTTTTCGGCCAACAGGATATATCCCTAAGTGTTTTGAAGAATTTGAAACGAGAGGCCTTTCTGTTAGGAAGGAAATGTTTATACCCTGTTAGGATCGGTTCAAAAATAACTTCGACAACTACATATCTCAACCCGACAACACCTATTTCATGATTGTCGAGGTTATTTTTGAACCGATCCTAACAGGGTATAAACCCGTTGAAAATACATAATAAGACACAAAACATCATATTATCAGATAAGGCTGTTATTGCCGACACCTTTTTTTCTCGTATGACAGGTCTTTTAAAGCATTCCAGCCTTGAAAAAGGTGAAGCCCTCATCATTACGCGGTGCAACTCCATACACATGTTGTTTATGAAATTTTCTATTGATGTCATTTTTGTCGATAAAAAAGATTCTGTTGTCGGCGTTGTTAAAGAAATAAAGCCTTTCCGTTTAAGTCCTATTTTTTTTAAAGCCAGCTACGCTATAGAGTTACCGGCAGGATTCATTGAAAAAAGCAGGACAGCCAAAGGCGATAAATTGGAAATAAGGAATTAGGGGGACGTTGATTGATTAATTGATTTATTAATAATAAATCAATTAATCAATCAACGTCCCCCTTACGTTTAATTTTTAATGGGTGTTATTTATAAATTTAAACCGGAAGTTGTCGGCTTCGTTATTCAGAAGAAAAAGGAAAATTTCTCTTTAAGTTGTCGAAAACTGGCAGAGCTCATTTTCGGTCAATTTCACATTAAAGTCTCTAAATCCGCGGTTAATAATATTTTAAGCCAATCCTCTTTAAACAGCCCTCCCAAACGCCCGGTAGATTCATATGGCACTTCTAAAAAATTTCAGATACCGGAAAATAAGAAAAGACAATTGTTTAATATTGTAAAGAAATCTCTGGAAGAATCTATGGGGGCTTCTGTGATTTTAAAAGAATCACAAATGCATACAATCAAAAAAGTTATGGTAACAAAAGGGCATGTTGATGATGAGAGGTTGCATAAAAATAATCGAAGGATAGTTAATAAAGAGCAGCATCAATCAAACAGTTTAAAGTGTTCCGGTTCTTTGTCTGAAAACCCTAAACGCTCTGTATTTTTCAGGGTTGCGGCTTTGGAGGTTTGTATGGGGAAATATATTAGAGCTTTAGAGTCCACAGAAACTTCCGAATGGGAAAAAAATGATGAAAAGTACAGGAGTCTTGTTGAGGAGTATGATAATAAAAAAAATCAGGCTTTTTTGGAGGTTTCTAGTATTGTTGTGGCTCTTGAAGGGGGCCGAGAATTTGTATTTGACCCTCGTTTTTCAACTATTTGGGGTGATTCAGGGGTTCCTGTTTTTTTGTCTTGCCCAAGTTGCAAGGCCATGGAGTGGCTTTCGAGTCGATTAATTAGTAATAATCAACCTGTTTTGCTAAACAGCCTTCAGGAAGAATGTCTGTTTGAAATGATTACTTTTTTTGAAGGGGTTGGAGTGGGGGCTGAAAAGGTTTTGGTTTTTTCAGGCGAGAGTATATTGGCAGAATTTTCAGCCATACCTGTTAAAAAAAGAAATTTTGCTGTTGGGGTCTGGAATTCTCAGGACGGGTTTTCAGAATGGATAAAAAATGTCCAGTCTAAAGAGGCAAAAGCCTTTTATCATGAAGGCTTAAAAAAATCCTTTTATTTTTGTGATGGAGTTGACAGGATTGGAGGTGGTGGAGGCTTTGATTTGCGGGTTTTGGTTTTGTGGGAACAGGGGTCTCCAGAACCTTTTTTGGTGATTTTGACGAATCAAATTAATAAATCAGGAGAAAATGTTATTTTTGATTATCTTCTTCGCTGGCCAAAATATTTTCCAGAAACAAGTAAATTTTTTCCTCTGAAAAAGAGGGTCGGGGAGATTTTTAGGGAGCAGATTTTTCAAGATTGGGACGAAATAGACAAGGTTTTAGAAAATTTTGAAAAGAGCCTTCGAGAGTATTGTTGTCAACATTTTTTTTCGAATAAAGCCCGTGACCTTTCTGAAGACGAAATTAATTACATCCTTTTCGGAATTCCGTCTAAAGGTTCAAAGGAAGGAAAGGTTTTTTACAGCACCTTATTTCCTCCAAAAGGATATCCTCATAGCGCTATTCTTCAAAGTGTTGTTGATCGGGTTAATGGGAATTTTATTCAGAGTGAAGGAGGGCACAAGTATCATTTTTTTATAGCATAACTTTGTCCACTCTGTTGTTTTTTCTTAATTTTTGTCCACTCTAGCTGCTTCCAATTTTCATTGTACAATATTCAGCGAAGACGCTTTTATT
>VAPK010101009.1_pt1 | contig 11836 bp, 10 predicted proteins | sample 3395031 | NCBI WGS metagenome assembly VAPK01 (sample SAMN08290443, study PRJNA428436) | hydrothermal vent metagenome | isolation source: Deep-sea hydrothermal vent chimney 1 | place: Pacific Ocean: Juan De Fuca Ridge | reverse complement strand
TCACTTTAACACTAAGCAGTAATAAACTATCAGAAACACAAGGTCGATTGTTGAAATTACTATCTGGCAGCATGATGCTGGGATTGGGCGCAATTTTACTGATAAAACCAGAATTATTGAGTAACATGCTGGTATCGGTAGGCGTAATTACAGGCGCAATGCTATTGACGGCTTTAGTTGCATTACTACAAAAATTAAAACCCTGATGGACTGGACTCAAATAATTACACGAATTACAGAAAACAGTTAATATATCAGGAGCGAGGTTTTAATAAGTTCCGGAAATCTGGCGTAGGAACTTATTAAATCCTCGCCCCTAAGTCAAGACATTCTTGGAATAACATCAGACAAATACAAAAAAACAAACCATTGGAATTCCAATGGAAAGATTTAATACCATCATAATTTTTTTAAAGACAACTATAGCTTTTGGAGCCCATAATGAAACTAATAAAACCGTTATTCACTATAGCCATCATTTGTATTTTGCAAGTGCCGGCAATTGCTATAGCGGAAACTTCAAAGGAAACTGAACCGGCATTGACAGTACAAGAAACAGACTTAAATACGACAAGTGTTTTCCCTGAACTCATATTAAGACCAGTCGGGGTACTCAGTAGTGCTGTCGGTGCTGGTTTCTATATTGCATCGTTACCGTTTGCAGCAGTGGCAAACTTTCTAGAACCACATGACGCTTTAGACGTCACATATGATGCCTTTATTCTGACACCTTTTAAATTAACCTTTCAACGCCCGATTGGGGACTATAGCCTTCCACTTTAATATTAAATAGTTCTCTCGCTTGCGTTAAAGTTTGAACATAATGAGATCAACCACTGAAAGTAACGGTTGATTGGAAGACAAATAACAGATCACTCAAGAGAAAGACCATCGCCACTATCATTATTAGGTCTAACATAAAATCAAATTTTGGGTTGTTCGCCCAAGAATAGAAATTGTAGCGAGGGAAAGCCATTTTGAGTCAGATTTTTCGTTCATTTGAGGCGAATAATGGATTATTTAACGTAAATAAACGGGAAATATGGCCATAATGGATTTTCCACCGTAGGTTTTCTATTCTCGGACAGCCTCCTGGGCTGAGATAGCACATACTTTTGATACTTCTTTTCTCATTCCAATCAAACCAGAACCAAATAACCAAAATGCTGCAGGAATGGGTCAGTGGAAGCACAAAAATCTAAAAACGAATATTCCCAGTGATGTGTACATATATGTATTTATGCGCCCTGATAAATCAATAACTTGTCGCCTTGACCCCAACATGCTAAATAGATACCATCTATTCATAATATAAAATGGCAATTACCCTATCAGTGGTTATTTTCGATTTTTACGTTAAGACCGAGTTAACTGCAACTTATTCCATATGCGCACCTTATTTATGATAGTGTAGCTCGAAAATTTAGAGGAAAAACAATGATAAAAACAAAAACTTTAGGTTTAGTTTTACTATCCACATTTGTCATAATGCCTACCATTGCTTCTGCACTTCCAGCAGGTCAGAATCAACTTCTCTTACAAACTGGAACGCCTAAAAGAAGTGGTGCTACAGCATTTTCGTATCTGGTTTCATGGAGAAAAGAAGAGGCTAATCCACATAGAGCAAATGGCTTAGCCTTTATTAACGGTTCTGACTCTGAAATACCAGGCACTGCAATTGAAGTAGCCCGTAAAATCACTAAGGCTATTAATGCTGGTGTTGCTATTGAATCTCCTCATGATCGAGGTGCTATAGCCAAAAACAGCAAAAATAAAACAGAAGTCCTGGTCAGCAATAAAGCAGATTTTGATTTAACCCATATCACTGTCAGAGATTATACCAATCAGGATCTGCACTTCAGTATCCCTGGTAAAAGCTTTAAATCTGCATCTATCAGTGTCGCCATAGATTTTGTCTACTCTGCCGCTGTTGAATATGCGGCTGGTTTTTCAACAGGCATTAAACAGGAAGCTGCTGGTGGTTTAGTAAAAGTAACTATTGATAAAAACGCGCCGATAGAAATAAAAACTGATGGCAAATCCACCAGACAAATAGAAAATGAACTTGCACAAGCTCTGGGTTCCAATGCCCAATTCTCTTCAACACCAATCTATCCGAATTATGTTGAACTAAGATCAAAAAATTTTAAACCTTTTGATGGTGGAGAAGTTCAACTACTTACTCTGAATGCTAAATCTATTACTATTGATGTAAATGACTCTGGCCTGGGTGTTTTAATAAAATTTGATTTCCCTGATATTAATAAACCAACAGATGTCGTAGGAAAAATGCCCTATATCATCGGCTTTCTAATTGCGGGTATTTTAGGTTTTGTGTTTTATTCCAGCAAAAAGAAATCAGAATAAACAATCTACTATAGTGAAATGGAGAGTACTGTATTTTTTTGAGCGGACTTCAGTCCGCTATGAGTAGGAATGAGCAAGTGCAAATGTGAATGCTGCGGACTAAACGCTCTACAGTATCCGCCTGAGTCGAAAAGGCTGTGAACGAGGACAATTGCTTTTTTTGTTGGTTCGGCATGCTCCATGATTCTAGAGTAACAACCATCTCGCACCTTTTTAGACACAAAACAGCTGAATTTATCATAGCAATCTAACCACTCATGGTCACGTATTTCTTGAGAAAGCTGAGTCATCCTTTTTCATTGATAGTTTCTATTTGGTAAACAATAGTGGGATCATACCCCTTATTATCTAAGTCTGCATACCCTATCCGTTATTTCAAACAGTGTCAGGTAATAAGCGACTCTCACAAAGCTGTTTGTAAACCACCCGAGCAAAATACAGTCACTTTTACGCGCTATATTTCCTCATTCAACTGACAAACCAGGATTATGCCTTCTTAACAAACTCTGATTTTAACTTCATTGCACCAATGCCCGTTATTTTACAGTCAATATCGTGATCACCTTCGACCAAGCGGATATTTTTGACTTTTGTTCCTACCTTAACTACGGACGATGAACCTTTCACTTTTAAGTCCTTTATTACAGTAACAGTATCACCGTCATTCAAAACATTACCATTCGCATCTTTAATGACAGGTTTATCACTCGAACTCTCGACTTCAGCATCTTTAGCCCATTCATGTGCACATTCCGGGCAAATGTATATGTTTCCATCTTCATAAGTATATTCTGAACTACATTCTGGGCATTTTGGTAAATCTATCATATTTTTCCTTTATTTAATGAAGCTACAAACAAACAACAAGTAGTTAATAACATAGGCACTTCAAGCGGTTTTCAAGATTGCTGGCAACGAGGTAGCTATACGTTTCTCGACAATTGCTCCTGCATAGTTCTACCTACACACATCCGTGTGTTAATCGAATACGAACAATAATTCTACGCCAGTTGCCCAAGTTATTCCATGCACGTTCCTAAAGAGCGAGGATTTCTGCTTCACAGGAGCGTTAATAAAATAGGCGCATAGCAGGCTACGAAACTGTTTTATTAACGATTCTGTGGGGCAAAAAGATTAGAAAAGCTTTAGCGATTCTTATGCTTTAGTACAAGTCAAATCGGGAAGTTATTAAATCCTCGCTCCTAAGTGTCAGGCGACACTTGGACTTGAGTCGATAGTTTGTAGGGATGACCGGTATCGGTTTTTAGTTCCACTTCCATTAGATAAGCTTGGTATCCTGAATAGGGTAAAGGAATTGATGTTTTTGCATAACTGCTATCTCTGGTGATATTCAATGTTTGGGCTGTCCATTGATTTTTCCGGAAGTCCAGGTCATCTGAATGAGTACTCCATAAGCTGATAGCACCAACAGGTTCATTGCTACCAATCTGAACGTTAATATGGGTATTGGCCACATTGTTAAATTTCCACGCTATTTTGGGTAAAGGCTTGTTATCTGCAATCAATTCCAAAAAAGCGGCTAAAGTTTGCAAGGCTTGGTCGCCGCCATTCAGGTCATGACCGGCATTGGGTGTCTGGTAGATTAGTTTGGGTTCCGGCAAATCATGCCAGTAATGGCGTAATGAATCTACCGTCCAAAAAGGGTCGTTAGTGCCTAGTAATAATAATTTTGGCATGGTAAAACGATGAATATAAGCATAAGGATCAATCCAGCTACGCAGCTTCTGCATTGCTTCGTTGCCGACATTTCTGTGTAAATTTAATTCCGTATAAACTTTTAATTTTGTGCTTTGTTTACCGTATATCTGCTCCGACCAATGCAGTTGAGCTTTTATGTTGAGTGTACCAATAACCATCGGCGCAATGGCGGTTATGCGTTTATCGACAGCCGCTGCCAGCCAGGTTACCCAGCCTCTTTTAGAGGCACCATTCACTACAAAACGGTTTATTTGTTGCTTATGCTCTAGCTTAACAATATCTTGAATGGCATCCATTGCTTTAACAGCACTTTTAACCATGGGAAAGAGCAAAGGCCATGTTTCATCACCGGTTTTTAAATATTGTTTAAAGGTATAGGCAATCAAAGCGTCTTCACACCGCCCCTCATAGAACGGTTGATTGGGCACATTCATTAAAACTGCGGTAATTGCACCGCTACGTTCCGCCAGAATTTTTAGGCTATTTATTTGGTTTTTAATATCACCATCTCCTGAGATTTTCAAGAAGACAAGATCAGGATTACGGATTGAATAAGGCCTTACGATGACTAAATGATGAGTCCAAACATAGCCCCGCCATTTCTGACTCACCAACGTATAGTGAGCAATAGTCCCCCAAGGCTCATTTAAAACTTTAGTGGGTTCCCAGCGATAATCGGGCTCAGTTATATTAATGTAGTTTTCCAAAGGGTTTCTCCAAACAGTTTGGATTGCTTAAAAACAGTAGATGATACAAGTTCTTTTAGTTCACTTTTGTTGATGAATAGTTATTTTCTAACTTTATTATCCAATAAAACCCTGAATCGGGTTGTTTCAAAAACTCCATTTCATATTTAGTTGCCGCTCTGCCTATGATTTTATTTCTAAGAGCACTATTCTTATCAAGATAACACCGAAAACATGAGAACTATACAAAAATCGGGTGGCATTGGTATAGTTTAACTACAGACTACACTCCGGATCTGGAAGAGCTTTCGTGACCACTCCCACTTTAACTCACTTCAAAGCCTGGAAAAGACCTTGAAGCGCTATATCCGGCTAAATTACCAGCTCTCAATCTCCTAAAACGAAGCTCGGCCGCATAACGCTAATCCAGGCCCGGCATAACTTACATAAAAACATCCGGAATTGTTTAGTAAGACCGTTTATAATCAAAAGAGAATTTAGTTTTTATCTAAACCCTAAACTGTTTGAAAAATACGTAGGAGCTGTAGCACGATGACTGCCGAACATTTAATAAACTTTGCGGTACAGTTTCTTGGAACCGTAGCCGCATTCGTCCTCGCCTATTGGTCCTTTCAAAAACGCCGAATTCAGTTAGGCTCTGAACCAACGCTACCCCAATACTTTACCGGTAGAAGCACCTACTGGATAGGAATCGCATCCTACTGCACAGTTATGACAGTGCTATATGGGTTACTTACTTGGCAGTGGTTACCCTTGGAACCACTTGTGACTCTCATCGTGAGGAACCTCCAGTCTGGGGAATTGGTGAATCTTCTCAACGGTATAGACGGAAACACGATTATACCTTTGATTGCTGCCGGACTATTTCTATTTTTTATCGCTTGGGAAAACAAGTTTAACCCCTTACTCTTTTTGAGAGACAGCATCCATGATGCTTTCGCAATTCCGACAAAAGCGGTAGAGGTCTATAATGCGCTAGTTACATCGAGACTATCGGCTGTAGACGATAAATTAAAAACACAAATTGCCAATCGCCTGCTGGTGGCGAGTATCGATCCCGGTGATTTCGATAAATCCAGTGCCACGGTCGAATATAAATGGGCTCATAATAGCCTTCTTTTTGACCAGATACAGAGCTACGCCAACCAATCGTCCTATCGTCGTTTTTTCAACGAACCATCGCTGAAATGGGGGGAAATCTGTATTTCCTACAATGCGATGTCAGAAAAAATTGCCGTCTGGAAAGAAGCAGAACCTCACTATACCAAGACTGTAAATTTGATAAAGGAGCTGGACCAACTTATCGGTTTACACTGTCGCCTACTCGCTTCTCTGGTCGTGTTTGGGAGCGCAAGTGAGGATGAAATATGGGTAACAGTGAAACAGCTCGGTGGCAACGTCCGCGAAGCTCGTCTGACACACACGTATAAATATATCCTGCTATTTACAGCTGCCACCGCCATTGGAGTCATGTTGGGACGAGAGATTTCAATCTCGCTACACAATGCTTTCCTATTTCCCGATAAACCGCTAGATCACTTTGATTACACTACGCTCCGCTGGCTCGCCTATGCTATTCTCATGTATATCCTTCCGATAGTGCTTGTATTTATTTTACGGAGGCTCTTCTACAGGCACCAACACGAGCAATCTGACCGGTACTATGGGTTCTATATGGCAATGCTGATAATGGGGTTCATTGTCAGCACCACGGCATCGGCGCTTATACTCGAGTTAACTTACTACAAAGATAGTTTCAATTTTCTGGAAAGCTTCATACAACATATGCGCTGGGGCATTCTGCCAGCACTCATGTGCGGTTTTGTTGCCTATCGAATGGATACGCCAGTGAGCGAACCGGAATCTCTAGGTAAACTCATTATGGCCACGATGTTGGGTTTTCTTGGTTGGGGATCGGTCGCCGTCATTATCATGCTTTATGCTACCGGCGACATGACCATTCAGGAAACTAATCTACGTTTCACCCTTGTCGGCACAGGTTTCTTCATGGTCGGTCTTTTGGGGGCATCAGTTCGTTTCAAAACGTCAAGTTCAGATGATTAGCATGATATCTCGTGAAATTATATTCCGAAATGAAGTACGCCGGTGGAATCAATAGGGTCATCTTATTAATTGTTCCAAAAGTTTTCGCAGATTACCTTCTCCTTCTCCAGAGGGAGAAGGCTGGGATGTGGGGGAAATAGAATGCAAGAACTTTTGGAACGATTAATATAAAACAGACAACACTGAAATTTGATGGTCTAATTTTCTAAGGTATTACAAGATCGGGGGTGAGAGTCGGGGCTTGTATTTTGCAAACAACCAGTTAGTTTATTGAATAACCTTAAAATGCACAATGCAAGACCAGATCCCCTCCGCTTTTTCTGGTTTTAAAGTTAACCAGGCCCATTTATTTCACTATCTATTTCTTGTTAAACTGATAAATATCGCCAAATTTAGCTTTCAATGTCATGCTTTTATCATCAATATCAACTAACGAGAATTTATCAAAGCGACCTGCTCTACCCAAAATACCAACTTTTAATTTATCACCTTCAATTTCATATTTAACTGGTAATTGATCATAATACCCACCCTCTCGTGGAATATGTTTAATGACAACCGTACCATTATTACTAAACACCCAAGTATCTTCTCGTGTCACTTTTGATCCCACTTTAACATCTTTCTTTGTATACTCTAGTGCCCAAGCACCTTGAATACTTTGGTCGCTCAGGCTACCTTCAGCAAAAGAACTGGTACTAACCGCTAAAAAACTACTAAAAATGACCGCAAATTTTAATTTTTTCATTTAGTTTATTGATTTTTTTTAAAGAAGAAACATTGTACACATTCGCTTTCAATAAAGTACGGTTAATTACCTGCATTAAAAACCTAGGGATAAAAAAACACGCTAACATTAGGCGGTCAACTTGATATGAAGTAATAAAGTCCGAATTACGAATACTCTCTATTTTTATTGCCCCCTCCTTTTTTATAATTAGCCTCATTTTTTGATGTATCTTAACAGGATACCGCTTATCACAATGACAAAAGTTCCAGCTAAACCAGTCACCATTGTGTGCAGAGGGAAGCGCCATGCTGATGACAAGGGGTAATAACATTGGCGATGCCATCTCCCAGGAGATAAAGATTACACCGAGGATTACAGAAGATAGCGCGTAATGCGATGTGCCTCGTCTGAACATGAATCCGAGTATAAACAGGCCCAGCATATCACTCCCGAAGACAGCGGATATTTTCCACTATATATCAAGGACAGTTTTAGCTTCCAGCATGGGTAGTGATGCTAGAGTTCCAATAATGCCGATTACCGCAGTGGCAATACGGATGATCCGCAACTGCTCACTGTCGTCAGCTATTTGTTTAATGATACGTTTTTAGAAATCGATAGTCCACGCGGTAGAAGAACTGTTTAGCGAGGAGTCCAGCGTACTCATACCAGCGGCCATAACGGCGGCAATAACCAGCCCGAGCATACCAACCGGAAGCTTGTTCACGATAAAAAAAGGGGGGAATCTGATCCGGTTTGGATGGTAACCCGGGATCAGGTACTTGCAAATAAAAAACAAACAGGGCGGTACCAATCAGAAAGAACAGGGCTGATACAGGAATATATAGAAGCCCACCCCAACCACAATGATTTTACCGCTTCGCGCTCACTGGATGCCGACAGAAATCGTTGAATATAATTTTGATCAACGCTGAAATTTTTGATGTTTTCGATAATACCGAAAATAAAAATCACTCAGAAACCCTGAATCATCATGCCCCCTCCATTGAAATATAACATGGTAAGGAGCGTAAGCAGATGTTTTTGCGTCCATCACCCCGGGACGTGACCAATGTCATTCGTTTAAGAAATGCCCCTATTCGGTTCCCAGGGTATCTTTCACGGTAAAGGCTATTGCTCCGCAGTTGATTCCTATTCAATGCTGGTATCGAATTCTGAGTGAGGCGATGAAAAAATATCTGGGAGATCGGCTGTTACATCCACCAGATTTGATAACACCCCCTATTTAGATGAAACAACAGGCAGTGAAATAAGTCAAATTTTAGCTCTAAATTTTGAGTAGGGGGGTAGGCTTAACTGCCTTTTTTAGGATTATACTCATATTCATGAATATCCAGACGCAGTAGTGCTGTACCTCCTAATTAACGCATTTATTCCTGGAACTCAAAAGCACCAATATCCACTTTTCCCTGGGTACGTCTTGGTGCAATACTCATTGGATGGCGATATTCAAAAACAGGTCTGAGTGTTATATTCAGTTTAGTCCCAGCATTTACAGCTTGAGGATCAATGTTGGTATTGAATTCTGGAATATCAGAATCATAAACATCGTTATTTGGTTTAACCAGGTTTGTGATCGTTTGAGCAGTTCCAGCAGCCAATTTGCCTTTTCCAACGACAATATTATTGGCAATCAAAATCGATTTTGTCGTCCAGTTCTTTACAAAAAAACCACCCTGTGGATTCTGATTTAAAAAACTGTTATTCACGACTGAAAGTGATACTTGTTTGCCTTCACATCCTTCTGCACCATAGGCAATGGCAGTATGATTTTCCGTCGCGTATCCCTGAAACAATATGTTTCCCATAATGACTGCATTGCCACAGTTGGGCAAATCGATCAGGTAACTAGAATTCCCGTGATCTTCATCGGAAAGACGGTTATACAATATCTCTGACTTTCTCGCTCGGCTTTTGACGTGATGCCCACCATCTGAATGATGAACATAGTTGCCCTGAAAAATGAAATGTTCGACATCTCCCACGTAGACAGCATGGGCAAAGCGAGCTTTTCTATGATGGTATGCAAATTCGGAGTTTTTTACAGTGAGCGTTCCCTCAATAGATCCAGTAAGAATAGCAAATTCATTATGATGAAAATAACTGTTTCTGACAGTCAGGTTTTTTCCTTCGACACGCAAACCAACGCCATTAAGATTTGGAACATGAGCACCTGAAAATTCGATATTTTCAATCAGAATATTGTCTCCAGCAATAACCCAGATAGCTTTGCGATTACGGATAACCCCCTGCTCATCGAACATTAATTTCGGTCGTACACCGCTACCACGTATAGTCAAATTGTCAGTGCGCCATACCGCATCGTCATTCAGGTAGGTTCCGGGCATTATCTCAATGATGTCACCGGATTTAACACGTTTAACCAGCTCACTAGGCTTCTTGTATTTGTCATCCGGACCCACTCGATAGACCGTACCCTTGGCCAATATTGCACTGGAAAAAACCAGAATAAAAATGCTAATCAAAAGTTTTTTAAAAAAACTCATCTTGTTTTTCACTGCCCAAAACTTAATATCGTAATTTGTACCAGGTGCGCCCCATAATTTCATGTATGGCTAAAGAACTAATTTGCAGGGCTCTGGCAGACGGTAAGAAACTAAGTAAGTTGAGTGAACCTGTACGAGATAAAAATACCGTTGGTGCTGGCATAACTTGCAAGCCTTGTTGCTTAAACTGCTCAACTGCTCGGTGCATGTGAAAGGCATGTGTAACCAGGATAATGTGCGTTATATTTTCCTGACTTAATATTTCCTTTGTATACAATGCATTTTCCGCTGTATTACGGCTATTTTGTTCTTTCCAACGTACTACTTGATTAAATTCATTATTAAGCACTTCTGCCATGATATCAGCTTCAGAGCTTACACTGTCTTTAAAAACTTTTCCTCCACTGACCATCAGTGGTAAATCTGTTTGTTTGGCCAAAATCGCTGCATAACGAATTCGTGCCAGGGTGCGGTGATTCAATGTTATTTGCTGAGCGTATTCAGGTGCGTCATCACGTAACCCACCCCCTAATACAACAATAGTTTGTGCTGTAAAATTTTCCAGGGATGTCATCTCTAGAGCTGGGTATTTTTCTTGTGTGCCGACTAAATACTTAGCAACGACAGGTAAGCTAAGGAAAAACAGTAAAGCAAGTGAAATACTAATTAAAGTCACTGCAAAGTTTCGTTGTCGTAATAAAAAAAGACCTATTATGCCCATTAATAGTAAGCTAGACATAGGCAGCAATAAGGTCTTGATAACATATATAATAAAAATATCCATTTTACAAAAATGTCATGTCGAGTTGAAACTATTACAGTCTAACGCTATTTCACAGTCCACTTTTTTCTAAGCTTATCCCTGTTTATATATAACCACTGGATAGCAATAATTGGAATCCCTGATTCGATTCTGCCGGATTCAACCATTTTAAAAACCTCATCAAATTTAACCGATGAAACCAGAATATCTTCATGCTCATGATCCAATCCATGAACACCACCCACCTGACTGGTATCCACCTTACCCAAAAACAAACTGATTCTTTCTGATGAACCACCCGGTGTAGTATAAAATTCATTTATCAGCGTTAATTCTTCAATCTCGCAGCCTGCCTCTTCTACTGATTCTCTATAAGCGACCTCTTCTGCTGACTCGCCTTCTTCAATAGCACCAGCCACAATTTCAACCAGCCAGGCCCTTTCAGGATTTAAAATCGCACCTGCCCGAAATTGTTCAATCAATACTACTTCATCTCTGACAGGATCATAAAGCAATACAGCCACACAATTACCCCGCATAAATAGTTCACGCGTAATCTCTTCACCCCAGCCTCCCTGAAAAAGGGTATGTTTTAACTGATACTTTTCTAATCTGAAAAACCCTTTATAAGCTACTTCACGATTTATTATTTTAAATTCTTTAGTCATTTTTTTAGTCTTTTTTATAACTTACCCGATAGATAACACCCAAGGTATCATCCGCTATTAATAAACTTCCATCTGTCATTTGCAGTATATCTGTAGGTCTACCCAGCACCTTTTCGTCTTTCGTTAACCAGCCACTTATAAAAGCCTGTTCTGAAACGGGGTTACCCTGTTTAAATTTAACTAATGCAATACGATAACCATGCGGCTTGCTTCGATTCCAGGAACCATGCTGTGCCACATACAACTGATTTGAATATTGCTCAGGAAACTGTGTTCCCGTATAAAACCGC
>VAPK010365764.1_pt1 | contig 11843 bp, 10 predicted proteins | sample 3395031 | NCBI WGS metagenome assembly VAPK01 (sample SAMN08290443, study PRJNA428436) | hydrothermal vent metagenome | isolation source: Deep-sea hydrothermal vent chimney 1 | place: Pacific Ocean: Juan De Fuca Ridge | reverse complement strand
CGCTGGCCGGAAGAGACGTTGTTGGGCCCGAGCCATCGGTAGACGTCGTGGTTGACCCAGAACCCCCAGCCTCGGTCGTTGGTGCCCCAGCGGTGGTTGGCGCTGGCGCTGTCGTGGTTGACTCGCTCCCATCAGAGGGGTTGTTCGTTCCCAACGTCTCACTGGTTGTACCACCAGTGGCCAAGGTGGTGACCGAACCCGAGGATGTGGCGGTCGAGCCCGTAAGTGTGCTGCCAGTCGTGTCATCGAATGTCATGCCTGGGCGAGAATCGGAACCATCGGGCATGGTAGAAGTTAAGCTCGTGGAGTTGACGGAGTCGCCGCCCGGTCCGGGACCGGCAACAACCACATTGGTTGGCCTGCTTGGCCCAGCTTGCGTACCAAGAATCGCACCACCGATGAGCAAGATACCGACTGCGCTCGATCCAATCGCTCCAGCACGTCGCCGGAATCGGGCCCGCCCCATGGCCGGACCAAGGTCAGTAAGAACCTGAGCCGACTGGGATGCTTGAGCAGACTGTGTTGACTGGGCCGAGGTCGGGAAGGCCTCTTGGAAGCGCGATCGGAGCTGATCATCAATCTCATCAGACATGAGCGGCCTCCTCTGTTTCCAATAGGGCTTGGAGCGACTGGCGAGCCTTATTCAAGTGAAACTTCACTGTTCCTCCCGAGAGCCCAAGACTGTCGGCAATTTCTGCAATCGAAAGATCCTCGACATAGAACAAGGCGGCAACAGAGCGTTGCCGAGGAGAGAGCTTGTTCAACAGTTGGACGAGATCGAGGTTGGAGCCAACCTGCTCGGCCGGTGAGGGAACCGGCGGAAGCGGATGATGAGAAAAGCGGTCTTCTCGACGGCGCCTTCGACTGGATGACCGATGTGCATCACGGCTTCGATTGATGGCAACACGACGAACCCAGGTCACAGGCTTGTCATAGCGACGGATCCGGTTCCATCGGGCAAAAGCCTGGATGAACGCCTCTTGCACACAATCAGTTGCCACCTCACGATCGCCGGTGATGGCGGTGAGTGATCCAACAAGCTGGTCATAATGGGCAGAAAAGAAGTCGTCGAACTCGTCCTGAAACCTCATCGACGCGGCCGTTCGGACCGACGTCCCTGAAGCAAGGCGGTGCCAAGGGGCTGGTTGGAGTAAGAGAGATTGGGGCAAGTTGAGAACAAGGGCAACCACTCCTTCCACACGTCACAGGGACTCGAAGAGGTTTGGGTAGCAGCGAACTTTCTAGGAAAAGGTGAAGCTGCGCCCTCAGGAGGACCATTGACGACGAAACCTCAGACCAACTCTCTTATCGGCAAGCAGAGCCATGGACTGAGGAACTGAATCCTGGCGCACCCTGGGAGGCGGACGATCCTAAACCTCGGCTTCGCAACCCATTCCCAGCACCGCTATTGCCCGAGGACAGTAGGCCTAGCCACCGACTCCCCAACACATCAGGACCCGTCTTGACGGTGGAGAATATCTCAGTGGTATGATCACATTGCTTATTGGTATGATAAGTTCACAAATGGTATGACGATGTGGCATGTTTCACTTCGGGCGCTCCATAAACCGATCGCCAATACAGAGTAGATCAACAACAGTAAAATTCAGATCACCAACAGGAAGGTGTGTGCTCATGGCCGCACATGAGGTAAGTCGACGAGTATTCGTGCGAATGGCCGCACTATCCGGTGGAGGCCTTGTAGTCGCCGCCTGTACTGGCTCAAGCAGCGAAGGCGGCACGACAACTACCGCCGCTGACGGAGTCACCACAACGGCCGCCCCCGGCACTGCTGCCCCCGCGGGAGAAGATGTTGTTCTTGACATCATGAGCCCCGTAGCGGAGTACGAGGGCCCCTATCGCGAGATCTGGAACCTGTTCGAGTCCAAACATGAGGGCATCAAGGTCAACCTGTTCTCCATCAACGAGGACACCGCAGCAGCGCACGAGGCCAAGGTCGCTGGTGGCTACCTTCCAGCCATTGAGCACAGCCAGGAGCTGCAGATTGCTGCCGGCGCCGACAACTTCGAGACCTTCGTCGATCTCAGCACCATTGACTTTGAGTGGTGGGACCGTTGGACCTGGGACGTTCAGAACACCTGGTCTGACCTCTTCGGAGAGTCCGGCCCCCGAACCCTCACCCCCTTCCAAGGATTCGTCTTCACCTGGCAATGGAACCAGGAGCTCATGGACCAAGCCGGCCTTGATCCCCAGAACGATGTCAAAACCTGGGACGACATGAAGGCATGGCTGGACGAAGGAACCGCTTGGGCCGCCGGCGAAGAAGGCAAGACCTTCTGGAACCTGGCCTGGCACAACTGGGTCTTCGGAGTTCAGCTCCCCGAGATCATCCCAATGGCTTTCGAAGACGGGACCCGAGATCGCACGGCTGCATGCTGGCTTGGCGACGCCAAGTTCAACGATACTGACTCCCCCTACCGTCACTTCTATGAGTTCTTCGTCGAAGCCAACGAGAAGGGCTGGACGCCCGATGGCCTCACCACCCGCCAGTGGGAAGGCGACATGGAAGCCAGCTACATCGCAGGCGACTCCGCCCTGCTCCTTCACGGTCCATGGGTCTGGGACAAGGCGCTTGCTGCCGGATCTGACTTTGCGGTCAATGGAAACCAGCAAGGTATGCCACTCACACCACCCGCCGAGGGGAACCCCTGGCTCCAGGCTGCGGCTCCTCCAGCCGTTGACTCTGGATACTTCATCCGCACCGGCAATCCAGAGACCCCACACTGGGCCCAGACCCAGGTTGCGTTCAACTGGATGTTCAGCCCCGAGGCCATTCCTCTGCGAGCTTCGGCTGAAGGCCGAGCCGTCACCTACCAGCTGGATGATCTCCCTGACATTGCCGGACCTCAGTTCCAGCAAGTTCTGAGCGAAGTTGGTACCGACGGCGGCAAGTGGGCCGACGCCTCCTTCTCCCAGGATCTCACCGGCGAAGTCCTCGCTGCACCCTTCCGAGAGAAGGGTTCCATTGGCGTATTCGACTGGGAAGCCAACGGCAACAATACCGTCATGGCTGACCTTTTGTCCGGGTCAATCACCGTCCAGGATGCCCTGGACATCGCCCAGAAGAACTGGGAAGCTAGCTACACGGTTTAGGCGCAATTGCGCCTGCTAGGAGTTCAGAGTGGTCAGCGGATCAACCAGTACCAGGAACGCACGATCCATGGGCACAACAAAGGCTGAAACGGACAATTCGACAGCGGGCAAGGCCAGTGGTCTTGCCCGTCGTCGAGTTATCGAAGACTGGATGTTCATCTCTCCCCAGCTCTTCCTGTTTGTCCTCCTCACCCTGGTGCCGTTCATCGTTGCCTTCCCCATCCTGTTTACGGACATGTCCGGATTCAATGATCCCCAGGTAAGTGGTGTTGGATTCGACAATTTCACTGCCATCTTCGACAACGCCAGCGTTCGGGCTGACTACTTTCCAGCGCTAAAGCGGACACTTGTGTTCGTGGGGCTGAACTATCTGCTGGTGTACGTGTTTGGGCTTTCACTTGCTCTGTTGATGTTCGAGTTCGGGGTCCGTAAGGCGCTATTCACTGTCATCTACATGCCGCTGATGTTGTCAGGGCTTGCTGTTGGCTACTTGGCCGTCATGCTTTTCTCACAGGAAACGGGGAACGTAAACCTCCTCCTCATGGACCTCGGCCTGATCTCCAAACCCATCGATCTCTATTCGTCCGGCACTTCCCGATTCGTTCTGCCCCTCATGGTCGGCTGGCGCTACGCGGGCTTCAATATGTCGATCTTCCTGGTTGGTCTCCTGGCCATCCCAACCGACACCATCGAAGCCTCCATTGTCGATGGAGCCAACTATTGGCAGCGACTCACCCGGATCTACTTCCCGCAGATGTGGCCATCGTTCATCATTGCCACCACCATGGCCCTCATCGGTGCCTTCTCGGTCTTTGATGAACTTGTCGCCATGGGCGCCCTCTATGTCAATCCCGAAGCCAAGTTCCTGAGCATCTTGTTCTTCACCTACGGCTTCCAGCTTGACCGTCTTGCCCTGGGTATGACCCTGGCCGTTGTTACCTCGGTCCCCTTGATGGCCGTCGGGCTTGTGCTACTCCGTCTGCAACGCAAGGTTCAGTACTAGTGGCTGTCCTCAACCCGATCCCAGCTAACTCAGACCAGCAGATGATGCGGGCTCCCAAGCCCAAGCAATTCAAGAACGCCAAGAAACGACGTCGTCTCTACGGATCGATTGCCGTTGGACTCTTGTCCATCTACGCCATCCTGACCCTGATCCCCTTCTACGCCTTGGCCATTCGCTCGACGGTTCCCACTAAGGAATCAACCGATCTTCACTTCTGGATTCCCGAAGCGGACGAGGTAAACCTGGACGCTCAGGTCGGAAACCTTGCCGTGTTCTACAACCTCGACCTCACCGATCTCAAACGAGACTTAGGGATTCCCGTTGATGACTTCCTCGGGGCACGAGTAAGCCTGCGTGACCTGTCGGAGACCTATGACATTCCCGAAGAGGACATCAGCGACTATTTCTCCGGCTTCTATACCTACAACGGTTGGCGAACAATTCTGACTGATAGCCAATTCGTCGGCGCGCTCCTGCGCACCCTGTTCATTACCTTGGTCAGCCTGATCGGACTCACCCTCTTGTCGATCATGACTGGTTACGGCCTGGCGGGTTTGCATCGCCGCGACCAACGGATTGTCTACAAGATCTACCTTCTTCAGATGGTCATCCCAGCCATGTTGGTGCTCCTGCCCCAGTTCATCCTGATCCAATGGTTCTCCAAGCTGGTGCCAGGCTTCGCTGATCCAGGCTTTACTCGCGCCGCTGTCCAGCTCGGCTCGATCGTTGCCATCAATATCAAGGGGACGGCCTTCTCAGTCATGGTCTTCACCGCCTTCATTACCGGACTGCCAAAGGACTTGGAAGACTCAGCCATGCTGGACGGTGCAAGCAGGCTGGGCTATGTCCGCCACATCCTGATCCCGCTCCTCAAGGTGCCGACCGTTGGGCTGATTGTGGTGCAATTGCCTCTGATCTACAACCAGTTCCTCGAGCCATTCGTCTACCTCGATCCTGATAGCAGCACCCTGTTGCCGTATATCCAGACAACGGTCGGCCAATTCTCCACCAACTTTCAGGTGATCTACGCCGCAATCTTGTCCTCAGTTATCCCACTCGTTGCCGTCTACCTCGCCTTCCGGAAACTGTTCGTCCAAGGGGTACTGGCCGGCGCCGTCAAGGGATGAAGCCTTCCCAGTCGCCCAAGATCGCGTTTCAGCCAGCCGCCAGCAGAAGTATCCAGCGGGGAGCAACCCAAGTCGTCCGAGCCATTCGGCCGACCTTGGGACCTCACGCTCGTGTGGTGGCCATCGATCGACGGCTGAGCGGTGAAATCCCCGAGCTAGTCGATGGTGGCTCACTTGTCGCCCAACGAATCACCCAACTAGCAAATCCGTATGAAGACATCGGGGCCATGCTGGTTCGTGAACTTGCAGCCAGTGTGAGCGACAAGGCTGGGGACGGCACAGCAACGGCCGCTGTCATCTTCGAACGAATCCTCAGCGAGGGAACCCGGTACTTGGCCGCTGGCGGTGACAGTGTTGGGTTGCGGGCACATCTCCATCATGGGGCCAAACTTGTTGCGGCCGACTTGGCGAACAAGGCGAGTCCCATTCTCGGCGAGAAGGATCTGGCCCATCTGGCCAACACCCTCTGCCAAGACCAGGAAATGGCTGACATGATCGGCGAAGTCTTGGATATTGTCGGGGAACACGGACGAGTCGAAGTTCGGCCAGCTCGTCACCTTCGTCTACAACGAGAGTACGTCGAGGGCATGTATTGGGACCGCGGTGTTGTCGCTCGTTGGATGCTTGAAGGCGTCGACCAGCTCAAGACCGAATTCACCGATGCCAGCATTCTTGTCAGTGATCTAACTATCAGCGAGCCGCTTCAGCTTCTGCCTGTAGTTGAGGCCGCGGTACGGACAAAGATTCAGGCTCTTGTCCTGGTGGTTGGTTCCATCTCCGACAGTGCTCTGGCCTTCTTGAAAGCCAACGTCGATCCTGAGTCTCTTCGTTGCATCGTGGTCAGAACTCCGGGGTGGGGCAAGGTTGAACAGGCCGAGTCCCTCTCCGATCTTGCTGTGTTGACTGGGGGTCGACCCCTTATTGCTGACGCTGGTGATTCATTGCGCGCCATGAACATGGAAGACTTCGGACATGCCAGGAGGGTCTGGGCCAACCAGAAGAGTTTCGGAATAGTCGGCGGAGCCGGAGATGCCAGGCAGCTGCGAAAACACCTTGGCCAACTTCGGACCTCGCTGCAAGCATCGACAAGTCACCTGGACCAAGACCGCTACCACACTCGAATCGGCAAGCTCCTTGGCGGTTCCGCCACCCTCTGGGTTGGTGGCCCAACCGAAGTCGAGTTGGAGGAGCGACTGGCGAGAGCAAAGCGAACCATCCAAGCGACCCGAAGTGCCATGCTCAACGGTGTTGTGCCCGGTGGCGGCGTGTCCCTACTCGAATCTCGTGATTGCTTAGCTCAGGCCGGACAGGCGATAGCGGACGAAACCGGTCACGGTGACGACGCCGCAGCCGCCTATCAGATACTGGACCAGGCCCTCGGCGAGCCATTTCGTACCATCGTCTCCAACTCTGGTCTCGATGCCGCCGAGGCGTTTGCCCGCCTGGATCTGACCCGTGCTGGCTCAGGAATCGACGTGCGAACCGGCGAGCCTGTCGACATGGTGACAGCGGGGATCCTAGATTCTGTCTCCGTCTTGCAAACGGCTCTCCTTGGTGCGGTCAGCAGTGCCGCTTTGGCCCTTAGCGTCGAGGCTCTGGTCCTGCGCTCCTCGAGCGGACCGAGCGGACCGAGCGGACCGGCTGGTCACTCAGTTGGAAAGAGCTCCTAGGCAATGATGGACCAAACAACTACCCAGCTTGTGCACTCCGTTGCGCTGACCCAGGCAGCCGACGGCACCGAGCACTGGTTTGCTGGGTCCACTGCGGGTTTGCGTCATTCCTCTGATGGCGGCCTGAGCTGGAACGACTGCTATGAGTCTTTGGAACCCCAGTCTCCAATCACTACCCTCGCCATCGCCGCGTCACCAGACGGATCCTTTGACCAGTCTCCACACGCAGAACCCGACACTCAAGCGAGAACACAATCAGAAACTGAGCGATGTTTACTTGCTGGTGGAATTGGTGGAGTCCTACGATCCCTCGACGGTGGCCAGACTTGGTCGGTGTTTGAAGCACCAGCCCCTCCCCCAGTCTTCAGCTCGCTGGCTTTCTCGCCCTGGTTCGCAGCCGACGGGCTTGCTTTTGCTGGCACATTGGAAGATGGAGTCTTCCGGACCGAGGACCGCGGCCGGACATGGGCCGCCTGGAACTTCGGTCTACTGGATCTCGCCGTATTAGACATCGCTGCCACCCCGCCAGGCTCGGGCAACCTCCGTGCGGACAACACCTTGTTCGTTGCCACCGAAACTGGAGTTTTCCGCAGCACAAATGGTGGACGGGCATGGCGCGAGACCGCCTTTTCTTCTGATCTGTCAGCCACGATTTGTCTCGCGGTATCGCCAGACTTTGCCACCGATCAATGCCTCTTTGCTGGCACTGAGTCCGATGGCATGTTCCAGTCCAACGATGGCGGTGCGAGCTGGGCAAAGCTTGGTAGCCCCCAACCCTCTGGTGCGGTGAACACACTGCTCGTGCTTCCAGCGGCTACTCACCGAACTCCCGGTCCGGGGACTGGCCCAACGTTGCCGTATCAAGTGCTGGCCTTGATCGATGACGCCTTGCATCTTTCCGTGGACTCGGGTCGGACCTGGAACATGGTCGACCTCGATCGAGACCTGCCAGATGGAATCTCCTGTGTCGTTGTTGCCGATCACCTTGGCCAGTCCAGCCAACCTGACGGGGGGAAGAACCGGATACGACTTCTGCTCGGGCTCCACAATGGGAACGTGGTGGCCACTAGCATCGGACAATAGGTACACGAGGCTCCAGACCAGGTATGACAGGCATCGCTCTCAAGCCAACCAATGATCAGCTCTTAGCCGTGATACAGGGGCGCCCCAGTTGTCTCGGCTTGGATTACCTCCAGTTGACCAAGTTCGGTCTCGGTCACATACAGGCGATTGTCCGTTAGCCCAAAGGCGACGTTAGTGGGATTGTTTCCCTCTGTTCGGATGCGGGAGTCCCAGTTTCCGTCTGCATCAAGCACGATGATTTCGTGCTGGTTATACACGGTTACGTACAACCTGCCGTCAGCGCCGTGGGCCATGCCGTCGGGTCCACGAAACTCAACGGGCAACTCCCGGTCAATCACGTTGCCAAAGACGGTGCGCTCACCAACGGTGCCGCCATCAAGGTCATAGCGGTACACATCGCCGGTGATGGTGTCATTGGTATAGAGGGCATTGTCAACACCAATGGAAATGCCATTCAGAAACTTCAGGCCAGTGTCTATGGTCTCGATGCTCCCGGTCCCGACGTCGATCCGAAAGACTTTTCCGTTGTACGGAGCGGTGAGCCAGTCTTCCCTCAAGGTTCCATCGACCACGATGTCGGCGTGCATGATGCCCGAGTCGGTCATGTAGAGGGCACCATCAGGTCCGAAACACAGATCGTTGGGAAAGAGGAAGTCACCGCCATGCTCATCGGCGGTCAGAACGGTCTCGCACTTGCCGTCCAGGGTGAGTCTCAAGAGGGATGGAGACAAGGATTCAGCCACATAAATGTCACCGTTGGCTGCTGTGGCCAGCCCGTTAGGCCGACCCGTCTTCTTGATGACGGCGAGTGAACCATCCGACGGGTCAATGAGACTGATACAGCCTCGGGATGGATCCATTTCCACCACCAGCCATCGTCCATTCTCCAGTGCCAGTGGACCCTCTGGCTCGGCCAAACCTGTCATCAGTGGCTTCATCACGTCACATCATCCCTTCGACAAGTCATCATACCACTTTGCTTAAAGGTATGACAGGTGACCGGCCCATTCGCCGCCTGGGCTGTCACCGCCTCTAGCCCAGTCTCCGTTGGGCGTACTGACCACCATAGGTAGGGAGCCGTTTCATCAAACTCCCACTCTGCCATCATCACCATGTGAGTCTTCAGACTGAAGTCAAACCACCATCGACTGTGAATACACCACCAGTTGCATACAAAGAATCATCCGACGCCAGGTAAACCATCACCCCGGTCACGTCCTCAGCGGTGCCAACACGACCCATTGGAACGGCTGCGACCAGAGAAGCCATGGCCTCAGCATCCTCGATCAAGCCCTCGATCAGCGGAGTAGCGGTAACGCCGGGGACAACAGCATTCACTCGAATATCGTTGGCAGCATAGTCATTGGCCATCACCCGAGCCAGGGCAAGAACGCCTCCCTTGCTGGCGCTATAGGCGTCAAATCCCGCACCGACGCCAAATTGCGAGGTGGGCGAAGCCGTGCAAATCACACTTCCTCCTCCGGAAGAGAGCAAACAGCGAACCCCGTATTTGCACGTGAGGAAGGTGCCAGTGAGATTCACCCCAATGGTCTGGTCCCAAACGTCACGGTCCAATTCATGGACGGCTGCATCTTGACCAAAGAGCTGAACCGCAGCATTGGCAACCAAGACATCAAGTCCGCCCCACCGCTCCATAACCGAGTCGAAAGCCTGCTCAACCTGGGCTTCATCGGTGACGTCGACATGCAGCAGGACAACATCACCAAGAGTCTCCTTCGCCCGGGCGAGGGAATCCTCATCTCGATCCAGAAGTGCAACCTGCGCACCCTCGGACTTGAATCGGATCGCGGTGGCCAATCCAATTCCTGATCCACCGCCCGTGATCAACGTTCGCTTGCCCCCAAGACGCGGTACACCACTCATGATTGTTCTACCCTTTGCCTTATAGCCATGATTGAACGACTTTGGAGAAGATGATGATCCGTCACTGTGCCCTCTTTCGATTCAAGCCAGATACCGGCGAGGAACGGATCGGTGAACTGTTGGCTGGCTTTGTCACCCTGTCTGAGAAAGTCGACGGGATGAAGAATGTGCTCGTCGGCCCCAACGTGAGCGATGAGGGAATCGACAAGGGTTTCGCTCATGGCCTCATTGTCGACTTCCCCAATGAGCAAGCTCGGGACGCCTATCTGGTGCATCCAGCCCACCTGGCCCACGCTGAGGCTGTCGTCGCTTGCCTCGACGGTGGACTCGACGGCGTCGTGGCTTTTGACCTTAAGGGATAGGCGTTCCATCAAGATCTTCCAGCTCAACACTAATTGGATCGCCGTCCATCAATCGACGCGAATCTAGAAGATGTGACTCCATGGCTTTGCTCGCCCGCGCCGAATCGCTGTCGCGAACGGCCTCGAATATCCGACGATGATGGTTCTGTGCGTTTGGAACCGCTCCCAGGGTTTCGAACGCCTGCTTGCGAACGGCCACCATCACATCGGCGATCGAGTCATGCAGTACCAGGAGTAAGGGATTGTGGGTAGCGGCGGCCAAGGCCGAGTGAAAAGCCATGTCAGCGGAGGCAAAGGACTCACTGTCGTGATCACGAACCATCTGGTCCAAGGCACGGTCGAGGTTCATGAGGTCAAGATCGGTTCGACGTTTGGCGGCAATTGTGGAAATGTGCAACTCCAGCATTGTCCGAACCTCGTGAACCTGATCGTAACTATTTGATGATCCGCCAGCCTGGAGGAGCAGGCTCATCGAACGAGCGACGAAGTCCGTCTGGGGACCACACACCACCGTTCCACTGCCCCGCCTCACGTCCAGCAAACCCTTTGCTACCAAGGACCGCACTGCTTCCCGGATCACTGTCCGACTCACATCGAACTTCTCGGCCAGCACCCTCTCCGACGGCATGCGGTCACCAGCAACAAGTTCGTTGTCGGCAATCAGTTGCTCGACTGCCTCGGTAACTCGGGCGGACAAGGTCGGGTTACGGGGAACAGCGGCAATGGAGACCTTCTCAAACTTATCGCCTGTCATCATGCACCTTCGACCTCCGGTTTGCACCAGGGAGGCGCCCGACGGATTCTACATGAACCACCGGGTGCAACCAGAACCTCACGCCAGGTGGCCGGTCAAGAAGCCCTCCAGCGAAGCCAAGAAGAGTGCCAGTGCTACTCCGTCGACAGCTCGATGATCACCTACCACGGTGAGCTCGATCATCGGAACCGCCATGGGCACGCCAAGTGAGTTCAGAACAAGCTGATCGGCGATCCGTCCCACTCCCATGATGGCGACATGGGGAGGATTGATGATTGGCTGGAACCGGTCAACCCCGTACATGCCCAGATTAGAAACCGTGAAGGATCCCTGATCAAGGTCGTCCGGGCGCAGCTTTCCGATCCGAACTCGTTCCACCAGTTCACGGGTCTTGGCACCGATCTCGGTCAGGCTTAGCTGTTGACATTGAGGAAGGACAGCTGCCAGCAATCCATCGGGAGTCGAGATAGCCAATGCGATGTCAACGCTGGCTCGGGCAACGACGGCATCACCCTCAAAGACCCCATTGATCCTCGGGTGCTCAACCAGAGCCCGCGTCGTGGCAAACACCAGCATGTCGTTGACTGATACCGGAGTACCGCGATCCGATAACGACTTCTTGGTTGCCAAGGCGGCACTCATATCGATGCGGCGTGAGATGGCAAAATCGGGGATTGTTGATCGGGACTCGACCATGCGACGCCCGCCAGTCTTCTCTACCTTGCTGAGGACGAAGCGGCGAGGGTCGCCTGACTGATTGCCAGGCCCAGCAGAGGCTGACTGTTGAGCTGCCAGCTGTTGAGCTGCGGGCACCTCGGTGGAATCCGCTGCGCTGGCATTCCCGGT
>VAPK010005076.1_pt1 | contig 11844 bp, 10 predicted proteins | sample 3395031 | NCBI WGS metagenome assembly VAPK01 (sample SAMN08290443, study PRJNA428436) | hydrothermal vent metagenome | isolation source: Deep-sea hydrothermal vent chimney 1 | place: Pacific Ocean: Juan De Fuca Ridge | reverse complement strand
AATGATGATTAAAGAATATCTAACTTTATTTAAATAAGAATTCATATTGACCAAAAATTGGAGATTAAAAGGTTGTTTATTTAATTAAATTATATTTAATTTGTACAATAATATTTAACTTAGTTTAAACTATAAAACTAATTCTTGCGTTTATGGATCAAATGGGCAAAAGAATAAAGAAGAAAAGAGAAAATCTTGGCTTACAGGTTAAAGAACTATCTCTAAAAATTGGTGTTACTTCAAGTTTAATCTCGCAAATAGAAAGAGGAAAGGCCTTCCCATCAATTGTAACCTTAAAAAAAACTGCAGTAGCTCTTCAAACCACAGTAGGTGAATTAATTGGAGAAAATGAAAACCTAATTCAGCACCCTTTACTTAAATCGAATGAAAGAAGATTTGTAAAAGAAAGCAAAAATGGAACCAGTTTGCATCTGTTGTCCTATCACAATCCATCCAAGCAAATAGAGCCTTATATCATTCAGTTCAATATAAATTCAGATTCTGAAGGGATCATGACTAGTAATTATCCGGGTCAGGAGTTTTGCTTTGTGCTTAAAGGGAGATTTGAAGTGCTAATCAATAAGCAACAATACATATTAAATGTTGGGGATGGGTTTTACTTTAATTCTATAAATTCTCACTTATTCAAGAATATTAGCAGTAAAGAAGCTGAAATACTATGGGTAATAACTCCAAACAATAATTGATAACAATCTAATACTAATTAAGATATATAAAAACAAATGCAATGACAGCTCAAGAAAATTATCAGCCAACAAAAAAAGCAATGACGTTTTTAGACAAAGTTGAAAACGGAAAGTACAATCGTGAAATTGTGATGGGTCTTAAAAGATTTATGAATAATAAAGTACCGGTCGAAATGCAAGGGTTCTATTCACAAGAAGAATTGCAGGAGTTAATGAGACTTAAAGATACAAATCATGATGTTGAAGCTCGAATGCCTGTAAAAATCACCAACCACTACTTTCAAATTGCAAAAAACAGTGAAGCCATTCGAACCTTGGTTAAAGCCAGCCCTAAGGAAACTTTCGATCTTGAAGGCGCTCCTGATCCTGGTAAACAGATGACATATAGTCCTTTGGAAGGCCTAATTCATAAATATGAATTAGGGTTGATCTATGTGACTAATACCTGTTCAGCACATTGCCGTTTTTGCTACAGAGAAGAGTTAATTGCTAAAAAGGAAATTATTAGAGAAGATGGCACGGTTGCTTCAAAGGGTTTGGCGAACATTCCTGATCTGGTTAATTATATTTTAGATCACAATAAAATTGTAGCAGAAAATGGGGGAAGACATCCCAAAACGAATCGTGAAAAACTAAGAGAAATTTTAATGTCAGGTGGTGATCCCATGGTGCTCACCAATAGAAAATTGGCAGAGTGGTTTTCGGCACTTGCTGATGCTGGCATTGATAGTATTCGCCTTGGAACCAAAGAATTGGCTTTTTATCCAGATCGATTCGACCATACATTTTTTAATATGGTGGATGACTGGCATGCTGTATATCCTGAGGTACAGTTAAGATTAATGGTGCATTTTAATCATCCTGATGAGTTTTTGCAAAAAGATGAAAAAGGAAATTACATCGAAGACCCGGATGGTGGCTTAAAATGGATAAAAAGTACGAAGCAGGCAGTTAAACAACTGGCAAGGCGAAAATTTATTACCATTGAAAACCAGGCCCCATTTATTAAAGGTGTTAACCATGATCCAGATGCTATCCGAATTATGCAGCGCGAGTTAAAGCGAAATCGTATCAACAATCATTATTTTTTCTGTGGACGGGATATTATTGGTCACAAGGCCTTTAACCTTACCATAGAAGATGCATGGAATTTGTTAAATGATTCTCAAAAAGGACTATCTGGGGTTGAGGCAAGCGCTAGATTATCTATTACACATTATCTTGGAAAAACAGAAGTGGTAGCTGTAACGAATAAGCCAATGCCAGGTGTACCCGGTGCTGAAAATGGAGTAGTAATCTTTAAATTGTTACGTGGTGCTGAGGACGCCTCAAATAAAGGACAGGTAGCTATTGTGGGAAGAAACCCTGAAGCCATATGGTTTAGTGGATATGAAGATCGGGTAATTTTCGATGAAGCTGGATTATTTACAGAGTCAATGAAATCAACAAGTAGTGTTAGCAAAGAAACTCACAAGCAATCGTGAAAAATTTAATATCTAACCAATTTTAATCACAAAAATGATCAATAAGCAAGTTATTTCCTTATCGGAAGCAGTTAGCGAAATTTATGACGGGGCAACCGTTATGATAGGAGGTTTCGGTGAGGCAGGAAGTCCTATTGAGCTTATTCACGCACTGATAGACCAGGGCTCAAAAAATCTGACAGTGGTGAGCAATAATACCGGCAGCGGAAATGTTGGGCTTGCTGCACTAATTGCAAATAGGCAGGTTAAAAAAATGATCTGTTCGTTTCCACGTACTGCAAATTCAACGGTTTTCCCGGAATTGTTTAGTGCAGGTGAAATAGAGCTTGAGTTGGTTCCCCAGGGGACATTGGCTGAAAGAATAAGAGCAGGTGGAGCTGGCATTCCGGCTTTTTACACACCTGCATCTGTCCATACTCCGCTTTCGGAAGGTAAAGAATCCCGAATTTTCAATGGAGATGAATATGTATTAGAACATGGTATCAAAGCCGACTTTTCATTAGTAAAATGCACTGTTGCAGATAGATATGGTAATTTACTTTATCATGCTACTGCCAGAAATTTTGGCCCTATTATGTGCACTGCTGCAAAGGTTACAATTGTTCAAGCAAGAGATATTGTTGAGGCCGGACAAATTGATCCCGAAGTTGTTGTTACTCCAGGAATATTTGTTAAGAAAGTTGTTGAAATTAAAAACCCTGCCAATGAATCTGAATTGGTAGCAAATGAAATGAAGTACCCATGGTAAAAAGAGATATAAAAATTGGCTGGGATCGTAATGAAATGGCACAAAAAGTAGCCTTAGACATTCCTGATGGTTCCTATGTAAACCTCGGTATAGGTATTCCTGAAATGGTAGCTGGTTTTGTGCCTAAAGGAAGAGAAGTTATTTATCAAACCGAAAACGGATTATTAGGAATGGGGAAAACTCCCTTAAAAGAAGATGAAGATCGAGAATTAGTAAATGCAGGAAAAAAATGTATTTCTGCAATACCCGGGGCGAGCTACTTCCATCACGCAGATAGTTTCACAATGATTCGTGGGGGGCACATTGATATATGTGTACTTGGTGCTATGCAGGTTTCTAAAGAAGGAGATCTGGCAAACTGGTCAACCGGTAAAAAAAATGCGATTCCCGCTGTTGGTGGGGCCATGGATCTGGTTGCTGGCGTAAAAAGAATATTTGTAATTACTCAACATGTTACTAAACATGGTGATCCTAAGATCATTGAGGAATGTACGTTTCCTCTTACTGGAAAACAAGTAGTTGAATGTATATATACAAACTTAGCCATTATTGAGGTTAAAAAAGAAGGATTGTTTGTTAGAGAAATGGCACCCAATGTGGATTTTAAATATTTACAAACGCAAACAGGTGCTAAATTAAATCAGTATAAAAACATAACTATAAATCTGTAATGTTATGAAATTACAAAAATCAAATGGCGACACAAGTAAGGCAATTTTTGATCGCGCTGTTGGAGTTTTAACTGGTGGTGTTAGTCGAAATACAATATTTCGTAAGCCCCATCCTTATTATGCAGCTAGTGCAAATGGTAGTTATATTAAAGATATTGATGGTGTAAAACGCCTGGATTTTGCCAACAATATGGCTTCCCTTATTCACGGACATTCGCATCCTGCCATAGTAAGTGCTGTTACAGACCAATTAAAAAAAGGATCTGCCTTTACTATGGGGACAGAAGCTGAGGTTATTTTTGCAGAATTGTTGACCAGCCGTTCTCCAATGTTTGAAAAAATCCGCTTTATGAATTCCGGTACTGAAGCAGTAATGACCATGATTAAAGCATCACGAGCATATACGGGTAAATTTAAACTGGCCAAGGCTGAAGGAGCATATCATGGTACATATGATTATGCAGAAATAAGTCAGACAGCTAATCCGAGTAATTGGGGAGATATCAACAAACCAAATGCTGTACCTGTTGTTCAGCACACTCCTAAAGGGTTAACAGACGATGTTGTAATCTTTCCTTTTAATGATATTGAAAGAACCATTCATATTTTAGATCAAAATGCTGATCAAATTGCATGTGTACTGATTGATCCTGTACCCCACCGGATAGGTCTTTTTCCTGCGACAAATGAATTTATTGAAGCTATTTACCATTGGACAAGAAAAAACAAAGCCATTTTGGCTTTCGATGAGGTCGTTTCTTATCGTGTTACCTATGCTGGAGCACAATGTAACTATTCTGTTAAACCAGACTTGACCGCTTTGGGGAAAATTATTGGAGGAGGTTTTCCTATTGGAGCTTTAGCAGGAAAATCTGAAATAATGGAAGTATTGGATCCCAGAGGAACATTTTTAAAACATCCTCATTCCGGGACATTTTCTGCAAATCCAATTTCTACAACTGCAGGCAGAGTTGCCATGGAACTTTTTGATGAACAAGCTGTTATTAAATTGAATACCCTTGCGATGATAGCAAGAAAACAAATCGAAGAAGTCATTAAAATTGCTAATGTACCGGTATGTATAACGGGTGCAGGTTCTATGTTTAAACTCCATTTTCAGGAAAATATTCCAAATACTTATCGGCAATCTTATCAAAATAAAGAAACAAGAGAAATAGTCACCGAACTTCTTGATTATTTATTTCTTAAAGAGAATATTATCATGATCAACACTTTGGCTTGCATGTTTTCTACAACACTAACCCAAAGCAATATAGATCGATTGTCAGAAGCACTTTTACGAGGATTAAAATTATTAAAACCCAAGATAGATTTATTAAAATAAAATTATGAAAGAAGTTTATATATGTGACGCTATCAGAACTCCGGTTGGCCGTTACGCTGGTTCTCTTTCTTCTGTAAGACCAGACGATCTTGCTGCTATTCCCTTAAAAGCATTGATGGACAGGAATCCTGCTATGGATTGGACCGCCATTGATGATATATTTATGGGCTGTGCCAATCAGGCAGGAGAAGATAATAGAAATATTGCAAGAATGTCTTCCTTACTTGCCGGTTATTCAGAATCGGTTCCCGCGTCAACAATTAACAGACTTTGTGGTTCGGGGATGGATGCTATTGGTATTGCAGCAAGAGCAATTAAATCAGGTGAAACCGAAATTATAGTTGCAGGTGGTGTTGAAAGTATGTCTCGGGCCCCTTTTGTTATGGGAAAATCTGAATCTGCATTCTCAAGAAATGTTAAAATATATGATACATCAATCGGATGGCGTTTTGTCAATAAGAAACTAGATGACATGTATGGAACAGAAGGTATGATTCAAACTGCTCAAAATATTGCTACCGATTTTAACATAAGTAGAGAAGATCAGGATGCTTTTGCACAATGGAGTCAGGAAAAAGCTGCTTTAGCACAGCAAAACGGGTCTCTGGCAAGAGAAATTGTTCCTGTGATTATTCCACAACGTAAAAAAGATCCGATTACTGTGTCAATAGATGAGCACCTTCGTTTGACTTCTTATGAAAAATTAAGTAGCCTAAGATCCATTACCGGAGAAAAGGGGAGTATCACAGCGGGAAATGCCTCGGGTGTTAATGATGGAGCTGCTGCTTTGCTTATTGCTTCCACAGATGCCGTGAAGAAATATAATTTAACGCCGAATGCTAGGATATTAGGAATGGCAACTTCCGGTGTTGCACCCCGTATTATGGGGATGGGACCTGTACCTGCAACCAGAAAATTGCTTTCAAGGTTAAATCTAAGTTTAGAGGATATAGATGTCATTGAATTGAACGAAGCTTTTGCAGCACAATCCCTGGCCTGTACACGTGAATTAGGTTTAAAGGATAATGATATACGAATCAATCCTTTAGGTGGTGCAATTGCACTGGGGCACCCATTGGGAATGAGTGGAGCAAGAATTGTTACAAGTGCCTATTATCAGATGCAAAATTCAAACGCTAAAAAAGCACTATGCACTATGTGTATTGGTGTAGGTCAAGGTATTGCTATGGTTTTAGAAAAAGTTTAGTTTGAATAATTAAAAATGCATCCTCTTATTAATTAAATGTAAAATATCATATAATTTGTAAAGAATGTGCTTACATTTTGTTTAAAACAACCTTAATCTGATGTGATATTTATTTTTGGAGATCTTTTTAAAATGAGATTTCTTTAAAGATTTGATGCATCAATCTTTTTTTATCATTGATTACTTCTTCTAAAGAAATAGATGTTTCCGTTCTTTTTATTCCAGTTATTCTATCTAAGCTAAAAATAATTTCTTTGGCATGCATGGTGTTTTGTGCCCTGATTTTACAAAAAATAGAAAATTTACCGGTGGTTAAATGAGCAACTGTTACCTCTGGAATTTTTCTAACTTCTTCAACAACATTCTGTGTGGTTGATGAGTTTTCAAGAAATAGGCCCACATAAGCAATAAATGTATACCCCATTTTATTATAATCAACACTTAAAGTAGACCCCTTTATAACACCTTCATCTTCCATTTTTTTCACCCGAACATGTATCGTTCCGGCAGATACCAAAAGGTTCTTGGCAATATCGGTAAATGGAGTCCTCGCATTTTCTATTAAGGCTTCTAAGATCTGATGATCAAGTTCATCTAATTTGAATTTTGACATAATAAAAATTTTAGATATATTACAAATATCGTAAATAAATACAAATTAAACGAAGATTCCTTTAATATATTTTAAAAAAACCTAGATATCTTTTAAGTAAATTCATTTCTCACCCATTCTTCCATATCCTCTTGCTTTTCAAATTTTAATTTTGAACCATCAATTATTGTGTTTGCATTATAGTCATTCAAATTCTCAATTTTTTCTATTTCGGGGATAAATTGCAGTTTAGAATTTTCTAATTTTTCCTTAAATAATATGCCAATGTCAACTTTTTCGTTCATATAGTCAATATGACTTACAAGAATATCTAAATAATTCTGTTGATTATCTGGTATCTTAAAATACTCATTAAAGTCTTGTTTATCAATAGTGTTAGCTATAGAATAAATACCTTGTAATAAAGCTAAAAAAGTATATTTTCTTGAAATCTCTCTTGGATAATCATCATGATAATGCCCGGATTCTATTAAGATGGTATTGTGACCCATTTTTTGAAAATTATCACCAGTTGCCGTGGGGTAAAATTCATCTGTATACCTTCCTATTTGACCAGGAATAAATTCCTGTAAAGATTGATACATAGATACAATTATTCCCATACTCTTCCTTCTACCCCTGGTTACTGACCTCTCTTCATCCTCAGAAGGAGCGAGAAAAGATAAAGTTGCAGGTTTGTTCTCTTTTCCAACACTAAAAATAGTTCGTTGATCGTGTAAATTAAAACAATATTCTGGGTTTACATTCTCTAAAATCTTTTGCAATAGTATACTTTCACCGGCTTTTTTATCAATTACATCTCTATTGAGGTCAATTTTTTGTCCATTCTCTCTGGTATAGACCTCTGCTCCATCTGGATTAAGCATCGGAATAAATACAAGTGTACATTTTTTTAATATAAATTGATTGATTTCAGTGAATCTTTTATCTATTAAAAAATTAAACAGATCAAAAATTGCTTTGGTACCGGTACTTTCGTTACCATGCATTTGAGACCAGATCAATACCTTTTTCTTACCATTTCCTACCTCAATACCATGAATATCTTTTTTTAGGAAAGAGTTTCCAATTTTATTTTTTTTAAAAACAGGGTGCAAATTATCTATTAGAGGAATTATATCGTGCAACTGAATCCACCTTCCTTTTAATTTATTCTGGTAAAAAGAATTATACACGGACTCTATATCTTCTAAATCTTTCCATTTCATTTTACAAATGTAAACAATCATTTATTTACATTTGTAACCAATATTTTGATGATCTAGATTACAATTGTAAATAATTTACTACTTTCGTTTGATTTATTATTCTGAAAGTATCAAATATATTTATCTTGATATTTCATTATTTATACATACTTGATACTCTATAAGATAGAATAGGTTATATAATGTTTATATTTAATTATTTACATACATTCTTAATAATAATAACAAATTATATTTGCTAAAATAAAAGGTTTAATTACTTTTGTAAACAAATTATAGAGAAATGATAAACAGTTCGGAATTTGGGAAAAGATTGACTACCATAATGGACTATTACCAATTATCGGCCTCTGCTTTCGCTGATAAGATTCAAGTCCAGCGATCTAGTATTTCTCATTTACTTTCGGGAAGAAACAGACCAAGTTTAGATTTTGTGATGAAGGTGGTTAAAGAATTTAATGAAGTTGAATTATATTGGCTTTTAAATGGGAAAGGAACATTTCCAAACAAGACATCACCTACTTCACCGGTTAAGGGTGAAATGATTTCAAAGAGTGATTCTTCTATGTCTGTGGATGAATCTAGTAGTTTACAGGAAAAAGATTCTAAAACCAATAAAGTTCTAGAACGTATTGTGTTTTTCTATTCAGATGGTAGTTTTAAAGAATATTTGAGTTGAGAAGCTGTAAGGTGAGGGTTTACTAATTCTTACAATGTATAGCAGTCAAACCCTCACTTGTACTAGTTTTGCAACTTATCTAAGCCTTCTTGAACTATTTTTATTAAGGTTTCTTTATTTGCATAATTAGATTCGTTTTTAACACCAATTACTTGTTGTAACACCTGTACCGCAATTTTATCTGCACCGTACTGTTTGTACTGAGTACCTAATTGCACAAATGAATCTACTAAATTTTGTGTAGCTTCTTCATTATCAGTAGCAGCAACCCATTGAAAACCTTCTTTATAAGTGTTTTGTAAATCTTTATCTTCAATAAAAAACATACCGGCTATTAAATTTTTGGCTACAAATACAATTTCAGTTTCTGTTTTGTCCATAATATAGACCGGTACCAGAGCTTCTTTCAAGCTTTCCTTCTCTTTCTCATCTGTTATTGATTTAGCAAAATCCAAAGCCGCATTTTTATCGGCTTTATACAAGGCTTGCAAGGCGCTAACTTTTACCGAGCTCGATTCACTTTTAAGCGCTTTTTGGTAAATAGAGATATACTTTTTATCATTCAATTCTTCAAGCTTGGTAATCGCTTTAGCTTGTACTAATGTTTTCGAATCACTTATTGCTAAATTTTCTATTACTTTAATTGCTTTTTTGGAATTTGGATTAGAGGAGTCTATTTTATCGATAGCTAACATTCTAATTTCATGATATTTATCATTCATTGCTTTAACTATTTCTTCAAATGCAATTTTCTCGGATTGACTGTTCGCTAAATGCTCTATTGCCTCTCTTCTATCTTCATATTTTTTCCCAAATCGATACAGATACACATAATTTTCAATAGTTTTATCATCGGTAATTTCGGCTAAAAGTGTTCTATTTGCCCCTGCGTTCACCAATTTGGGTTTCGTAGTATATTTAAAAGAAAACGATTTTTCTTTTTTATCAACCCAAACATTGTATCGTTTTGGTTTAGAATTTTCATAAACATCTATGGCAAAGGGAAATTGAAATACATTTTCCTGAGTTTGATTGATTTGTACTGTAACCAAATTTGCATCTTCGCTATAAATATATTTTATATCCAGTTTAGGATGCCCATTACTAAAATACCATTGATTAAAAAACCAATTCAGGTCTTTACCTGTAACCTTTTCAAAGGCTAAACGCAATTGATGCGCTTCACCTGTACCATATTTATTGTCATTTAAATACACTTTCAATCCTGCTCTAAAAGCGTCGTCACCAATAAAATTTCTTAGCATATGCAAAATCGCACCACCTTTATTATATGAAACACCATCAAACATATCTTCTCTGCTATTATAATGAAAGCGAACAAGGTCTTTTAATTCATTTTCGGGAGAGATATACCCTTTTACTTCATCATAGCGGTGTGCATCGGCAAAATCACTGCCGTATTTGTATTCCAACCAAAGATATTCACTGTAGTTTGCAAAAGATTCATTGACGGTTAAATTACTCCAGCTTTCTGCAGTTACCAAATCGCCAAACCAGTGGTGAAATAGTTCATGGGCTATAACACTTTCCCAACTGTTTTCGTCGATCAATTGGCTCGAAGTTTGATAGGCCATTTCACCATGAATAACAGCTGTTGTATTTTCCATGGCTCCACTAACATAATCCCTTCCAACAATTTGTGCATATTTAGGCCATATATATTCTACACCGGTATAGTCTGAAAAGAACTGAATCATTTCCGGTGTCAAACCAAAAATTCCTTTAGCATAAGGTTCGTATTCTTTTTCTACATAGTAATCTACATCTATGTTTTTCCATTTATCTTTTACGATACTGTATTCACCAATACCCATAAAAAACAAATACGGTGCGTGTTTTTGATCGAATTTCCAATAGTCTGTTCTTGTTCCATCACCATTCTCTTTCTGTTCTTTAAGCAAGCCATTGGAAAGGGTTATGTATTTATTAGGAACAGTGATATATATTTCTTCAGAAGTTTTTTGATTTGGAGAATCGATAGTAGGAAACCAACAACTGCTTGATTCTGTTTCTCCTTGTGTCCATATTTGTGTGGGCTTATTTGGATCGGTTTCATCGGGATCTATAAAATACAATCCTTTCGCATCTGAAATAGCAGCACTACCCTGCTGTTTCACTTCTTCCGGACGGGCGGTATATTTTATATAAATAGTATATTCTTCATCTTTTGCATAAGTATTTGATAAATTGATCTTTAATTTTGTATCGTCATACTCAAATTTCAGGTCCTTTCCATCTTTTGTCACTTTATGAATCAGCATGGCTTTGGCATCTAATTCTAATTCATTTACATTATAAAAATGGGGTTTTAAAGTAATCCAGGCTTCTCCAAGCAAATGGCGTTTCGAATAATCAAAACTCACTTTTAATTTGGTGTGTACTAAATCGTTTATTTTCTCTCTTTCAGCTCTGTAATCTGAATTTATTTTTAATTCTTCTTGAGCAATAGCATTTAATGTAATAAATAGACTAAATAATAATAAAAATTTGAATTTCATTTTGTATAAATTTTTTAAAAAGCAAATATATATCATTAAAAATAATTTAATGCGTTAAAAATTGGTTAAAAAAAAGCCACTTTATACATAGGTAAAGTGGCTTTATAGGTAACTTTTAATTTTTATTATTCTATATTAATTCCGCTCCAAAGTGCTTCTATTTGCGCTAAAGCGGATTGATCTTTATCAAATTCATCTAAGTTTTGAACCAATTTCATAATCTTTCTAGGATTCATTTTATTTCCTGTAATCCTTGCTAGTGCAAAACCTTTTGTTTTGTCAGAAATTAAAAGTACAAACTCATTAATTGCTTCATCTGATCCTTGGTATTTTAAAACTATGTTGGCATTTTTATGATTCATTCTTACCAATTCATTGTAGTTATCATTTTTTAAAATTTCTTTAACCTCTTTGAATTCTGATCTATATTCATTTTTATTTAAATCATTCAATTTAAAAGCCAAGATATTTAATTTTTTTATTGAAGAAATAGTTTCTTTTGTTTCTTCTGAAACATCTTCATTTAAACTGATCAAACTGGCTGGTAGATCTAAAGCAATAAAATTATTACTCTCTTGTTTTTCTACAAAATAAGACTGTAAACTTTTGTTACTATTGCAGGAAACTACAATCCCTCCGGTAAAAACTACACCTATTAATATT
>VAPK010776468.1_pt1 | contig 11845 bp, 13 predicted proteins | sample 3395031 | NCBI WGS metagenome assembly VAPK01 (sample SAMN08290443, study PRJNA428436) | hydrothermal vent metagenome | isolation source: Deep-sea hydrothermal vent chimney 1 | place: Pacific Ocean: Juan De Fuca Ridge | reverse complement strand
TCGGCGATCAAGATAACTGCGGCGATGGCATTTGCGATGTCTGCGCCATCGTTCTTTAATCTTGCATATAGCCCGTTTCGCCACTTCAATATTGTTGAGGCTGACTATTCGCGGATGTTGCCGCGCTCGGAGCAGCACGGGGATATTTTCGCCACCAATATCAGGATGGCCCGGACCGATACCGAAGTTCCTTTGAATGTTGAGGGGACCGGTCTCGTTGCATACACAGAGATTGCGAAAAGGGACGAGCCGACGGTTTTTAAGGGTGAAACCCTGCCGGACTGTGAACTGATGATCGGCTTGCCCGCGTGGTTTGATGTCATAGTTGCTGATCTGGAAGAGGCCGGGTTGGCGGAGGGCAAACGCCTGTTTGCGGCTGATCTGTTTTCCAGCCACTGGTTGTTCGGTTCGTTGGAGCCGCTGAAAAATGGTGCGCCTTGGTATTATGGCGGGTTGCCGGGGATTGAGAGCGCGGATTATCTGCTGGTGCCGCTTTGCCCGGTAATCCCAGAGCTGCGGGCGCAGATATTGGAAAGCATTGAAACGGCGGGGCTGGAGTTTAACGAAATCAGGCGCACATCGTTGTATATATTGCTTGAACCTGCGGGTTTGCCCTAGGCTCCGAAAATTGCCCCGGCAATCAGGTAAAACGCCAACGTGCCACCAAGCGCCAGCCCCATTGGGAAGTCACGTCTTGTCCAGGACTCCCAATCTGGGGTCAGGCGCCGGATGGCGGGAATGCGTTTGCAAATCTTATGGGTGCTGACCGCTGCCAAAATAGTGGCGGAGAAAAGGTAAAGAAAAAGCTTTAAATCACCCATTGCAATAAAGGGTGCCGCGGCGGCTGCGAATTTGGCATCACCTGCGCCGATGGACCTTACCATATTCAGAACAAAACCGATGGCCAATACCACAACGAATTGTAGCAACCGCCAGGGGATTTCTGCAAAGGGCAGGGCGATAAGCCCGATTACCACAAAGATAACGGCCAGGCTGATCACAGCTTTGTTGGGAATTTTCATGAATTTCATGTCGTTCCACGCCACCCATATACAAATGGGAAGTGCGAAAGGCAGGAACCACCACGCAGACCAAGCCGTGATCGCCATGTTTAGTTGGTCACGTTGTTTTCAAGCGCCCGCAAGGAACGCACAGCGGCTTCGAAGTGCTGCGGATGCGTATCGATGGCTTCGTTCAACAGACCCTTGCCAGTGACGACATCGCCTTGTTTGATCGCTGCCAACGCAAGTGAGTGTAAAAGTTGCGCGCGTTCAACCTGCGTCATTGGCACGACCGGCAAATTATAATTACGCTGCGCTCCGCGGGCCAGAACAAGGTTGTTTTTGGCTGTGAACATGCTGGCGTTATATTTTAACGCCTCACTGAACAGCTCTTCTGCCTCGGAGTAATTGCCGCGCGTCAAGTTGGAATAACCCCAGTTGTTCAACACGCTAGAGGGCTGTGTTGTCAGGCCCAAAGCAGCTTCATAGAAGCTGTCGGCCTTGTCCCATTCCTCGTTTCCGTCAGCGATCATGGCTTCCAGACGGTAGCGTTTGTAGGTCTCATGGGTAGGGGGGATTGCGTCCAGCTCGGTCTCTGCCTTTGCCCAATCGTCAGCACGGATAAGCGCATCAGCGTAATTTACCCGGTCTTCGTTACTTACTTCAGGATGTTCCAGAACTTTGGCCCAGACGACAATTGCGTCTTTGGGCTTTTTTGCCTTTACCAGCGAACTGGCCAGGCCACGTAGAATATCAATCCGATCAGGGTTTTCCGCGGCGGTTCTTTGAAAATAGGCCACGGCTTCGTTCGGGTCAGCCGACGACAACATGATGTTGCTCAGGTTGCTGTCGTCAATGACATTCACGGTCCCCAGGGCACGTTCAACTTCGGCATCTACTGAATTTTGTTCACATGCCGAAAGTGTAACTGCGCCGGTTAGGCACAGTGTCGCAAAGATTGAATGGCGCATTTGCCTGCGTCCTTTTTACTGCTCACATTCCGCTTGTTTTTTTACGGTGTCGACAAAAGCTGGTAGTCCCCAGTCCCCCGACGCACCAATGCGAAATTATTATTCTCTTGCTCAGAATAGGTCGGATTTTCCAGTAATTCGAGTGCTAAGCGCAAATTCTCTCGGATATCGGCACTTTCGCCACTGTCCAGGCCAAATGCGATACGAAAGACACGCTCTGCTTCGCCAAAATTGTCCTGTTCCATCAGAACCACGCCCAGATTGTTCCAGGCGGCGGCGAATTTTTCGTCTTCTTTGACGGCGCGACGCAGTAGGGTTTCGGCCTGGCCAAGGCGCCCCAGTCTGAGATTTGCGGATCCCAAAGCGGAAAGCACATCGGCTGTCATCCCCTGATCGCCGGCTGCGCGAAGAAAGGATTTAAGTGCGAGCTCATATTCGCCCGCTTCCATCAATCGGTGGCCAACCAGCAATCCATCAATAGATTGCTGGTTTGCGTCTACCCCGGAAGGGGCAAAGGGGTTGCCGTCCGCGCGAAAGCCGCCTGCGGGATCGCAAGCGGCTAACAGCCCGGAGGCAATTATTATACCCACCAATTTTTTGTACATTAAGTCAGAAGTTGGCTTCACTCAGAGTTACGGCGATTTCGTATATCGACGGGCCAATCAAAATGATCAGCAACGGCGGCAATGTTAGCATCATTGTCGCAAGTGTCATCTTGGTAGGCAAGGTATTTGCCTTTTCTTCAGCGCGTAGGACACGTTTGTCACGCATTTCGCTGGCATAGACCCGTAAAGCGTCAGCAATTGAGGTACCAAAGCTGGCGGACTGGATTAGCACAGTGACAAAACTTGCGACATCAGGAACACCGGCGCGTTCCGACATATCGCGCAGAACCTGAATGCGGTCTTTACCGGCTTTCAGTTCGTTTGCGACCATCTGGTATTCATCTGCCAAAGCAGGGAAGCCAGCGCGGATTTCTGCGGCGACGCGTACAATCGATTGGTCAAGGGATTGACCCGCTTCGACGCAAACCAGCATCATATCGAGCGAATCCGGGAAGCCGTTTTCGATTTCTTCCTGGCGTTTTTGCTGGCGTTTAGTCACCCAATATTTCGGGGCCATGTAGCCGACAACACCCGGGATAAGGATTGTCATCAGGATCGATTGTGTTGTCGGATCACCGGTGGAACTTTTGACTACAGCAAGAATAGCACCAACAATCAGAAATCCAATTCCAAGGGCGAATTGCAGAAAATGATAGGTGCGAACCGCATTTTTGGTGCGGTAACCGGCTTGAATTAGCTTCAACCGGATGACGGAATATTCACCTTCATCCTGTGGCTCAAGGAAACCCGAATATTTTTCCAGTTTGTCTTTGCCATTACCCTGGCGCAGGGCCTGGGTTGTTACTTCCGCTTTCCCAGAACTACGACCGGGTCTTTTCAACTTATCCAGCGGATCGACACGTTTTCTCAACAGGATTGGCATGGTCAGCAGGATCAGGAACATCCCCAGAATGCCAACGACCAGGATCGGGCCAAATTCGCCAAAATTATCCGTAAGGAGCGTTTTGAAATTTTCTAGCATTGTCTGCCCCTTAAACCTTAATATTCACAAGCGCGCGCATCACAAAGATGTTCACTACCAAAAAGGCAGCAACCACTAGACAGGCCGGGATGAAGTAAGCTGTTTCTTTCACGTCGTCGTAATAGTTTGGCTGAATGACGTTGATCGCAACCAATGCACCCAATGGGAAGATCGACAAGAACATGCCTGACCATTTGGCTTCCGCAGTAATAGCGCGAACCCGGCGGAATAGCCGAAAACGAGAGCGGATAACCTTGGCCAATCCGTCGAGAATTTCAGCCAGATTACCACCCGACACCTGTTGAATGGTCACAGCAACCGCCAAAAAGCGCATGTCCTGCATGTCCAGACGCTCAGCCATGCTCTTTAGGGCTTCGCCAACATCACGACCATAAGCGGCTTCATCCGAGATAACACCCATTTCAGACCCCAGTGGATCGGGGACTTCTTTGGATACGATTGTCAGGGCGGATGAAAACGGATGGCCTACGCGCAATGATCGCACCATAAGTTCCACAGCGTCTGGCAGCTGTTCTTCCAGCATGCTTAGGCGCTTCTTGGCTTTATTGTTGATCCAGACAAAGACGCCGCCAATACCCATTGCTATAGATATAACGATACGGATAACGGGGCTGGCACTTGTTCCAAGGGTCAGGCCAACGAATGCAACAACACCCAGAACCGCCATCATCAGGATAAGTTGCGGCGGGGTGAAAGCCATATTGGCTTTTTGGGCTTTTTCGGCCAGGATTGAATAGAGAGGAATGGAGCGCGACTTAAGATGCTGGTCCATTTCCTTGCGGAGCTGTTCCAACACCTGTTCGCGACCAGCACCTTTTTCCAGCATATCCATGCGGCGGTTGATGCGGTTGTTCAGGCTGATCGATTTTCCGAAGATGGTCAGATAGATGCCTTCAACAAGCACAATGACCGAAATGAAAATCAGGCCGTAAATTAGTGGTTCTGCGCTGATAACCATGGCGATTATCCTTCAAATGGTTCGAAGATTGATGCAGGCAGATCGTAGCCCCACATCTTGAAGCGTTCGGAATAGTGGCTACGAACGCCAGTGGCCGTGAAATGGCCGATGATTTTGTTTTCAGGGGTTAGGCCGACCCGCTGATAACGGAATACTTCCTGCATAGAGATAACTTCGCCCTCCATGCCGGTGATTTCGGTGATCGACACCATACGACGCGAACCATCCTGCAAACGGCTGGCCTGCACGATCAGGTTCACAGCCGAAGAAATTTGCGAACGAACAGCCTTTAGCGGCATTTCGATACCGGCCATTGCGATCATGTTTTCAAGACGCGAAACGCTGTCACGGGCCGAGTTGGCGTGGATTGTGGTCATCGAACCGTCATGGCCGGTGTTCATGGCCTGCAACATGTCGATGACTTCTTCACCACGGGTTTCACCCACGATTATCCGGTCCGGGCGCATCCGCAGGGCGTTTTTCAAACAATCGCGCTGCGAAACGGCACCTTTGCCTTCCACATTGGGTGGACGGCTTTCCATCCGGCCAACATGGGTCTGTTGCAGTTGAAGTTCCGCCGTATCTTCTATCGTCAGGATACGTTCGTCATTGTCGATAAAGGACGACAGCGCGTTGAGCGTTGTGGTTTTACCTGAACCTGTACCACCCGAAACGATGATGTTCAGACGTGTAGATACAGCCGCCTGAAGATAGGCGGCCATTTCTTCCGAAAATGCCCCGAAACTGACCAGGTCATCAATCGCCAGCTTTTCTTTTTTAAACTTACGAATGGAAACCAGCGAGCCATCCACCGCAATAGGGGGGACCATGGCGTTGAAACGTGAGCCATCAGAAAGACGCGCATCGACGTATGGGTTACTTTCATCGACGCGCCGGCCAACGGCGGACACGATTTTATCGATAATCCGCAACAGGTGGCGTTCGTCTTTGAAATTGGTGTCGGTCAGCTCAAGTTTACCGTCACGTTCGATAAACACCTGCTGTGGGCCGTTGATCAGAATATCGTTGACGGTGTCGTCTTTCAACAGCGGTTCCAGCGGGCCAAGACCGGTTACTTCGTCGTAAAGTTCGCGGTTCAGCGTGGCGCGTTCATCCCGGTTCAGGATGATCGCCATATCTTCCAGCGCTTCCCCGGCAATGGCCGAGATTTCGGATCGCAAATCAGATTCTGTTGCGGTATCGAGTGCTGAAAGGTTCAGATCGTCCAAAAGCCGTTTGTGAAGTTCAAGTTTTACTTCGCCAAGGCGTTTTTTGCGCTTGGCTTCCTTATCCATGGCAACGGGTTGCGCCGCAGTTTTTGGCGGTGCTTTGCGCTGAACGGGGGCCTTAGGCTCTGGTTTGGAATCAATTGTAACGTCCGAATTGGCTACTTCGACCAGTTGCGGCTTTGTCTCATTTGGTTTTTTGTAACGTGAAAACATGTTTTATTCCCCTCGATCAATCTGCTTGAGCGACTGAAAGATTTAGCTCATGAATTGAAACAGCCAGTTTGAAAATTTCTTTGCGCAGCGGGTTCTTCGCCGCTGTCTGGCCAATCGGCTGGCCATTGTCACAGGCTTCCATCACCTGCTTGCCGCCATCAGGCATCATCACTTCGATGTCGATATCCAGGCTTTCTGCCATACGTTTCACACGGCTTTTACCGGACATATCGGTAAATTTTGGTGAACGGTTCAGGATATAGCGTAACTTTTCAAACGGCAGTTCTTCTGCTTTCAGGGCCCGGATCATCCGCAGCGTATTCTGCGCCGAACGCATATCCAATTCCAATGGAGCAAAATAGACATGCGCTGCGTGCAACATGACTTCGGTCCATTGTACAACCGTTGAAGGCATATCAACGACAACGTAGTCAAAGTTTGCCTTGGCGGTATCAATCAGGCGCTGCACATCTTCCGAGGAAATGATGTCAAGCGGCAGCATATCTGCCGGGGCGGTCATTACGTGGAATGTATCTTCATAGCTCAAAAGTGCCTGCATAAAGCTGTCTTTATCCATGCTGTCGGTATCTGACAGCAGATCAAAAACCGCTTCACGCCGGGCCAGATCAAGATAGGTTGCGACAGAACCATATTGCAGGTCCAAATCAATCAGGCAGACCTTTGGTGGGTCTTTTTTGTCAACTGTGGCCAGTTCCCAGGCCAGATTAACTGCAAATGTTGTTGTTCCAACGCCGCCAGCCATTCCGTGAACGGCCAAAACGACACCATTATGGTTGCCGGTTGCTTTTTGGGTATTGTTTGACGCCTCTGGTGCCGCTGGTGCCACTGGTTCAGGGGTGCGCAGACGTTCAATTGCGTCATGCAATGCGCCGTCCGGAAGCGGGTAGGGGACAAATTCCTGTGCGCCCAGTTTTAGCAACTGATGCAGAGCAATAGGAGAAACATCTTCAGCAATGACGATAACTTTTACGTTGTGGTCATTCGCGGTTCTGATCAGGTCGGAAATCGTTGCAAGGTTGCTTTCATCCTGCGGCGTCATCGCAATAGCGACAAATTCCAGGGCGGCCGCGTCTGGCTGGCCCATGAATAGTTTGGCATCTTCAAATGACAGGTCACCCCAGCTTTCACCAAGCTCGGTTTCCATATCTTCAATTAGAAGATCAAATTCTTGTACATCCCGACATATCGTACACGCTACGATAAGTCCTGGGTCTGGCTGCAATGCTGCACTGCTCGTCACTGCCTTCGTCCTTCCAATTACCAGCACATGTGGCGGAAGGGACTATAGTTTAATTATTCGGGTCCCACCGCCGGTGCCGAGTGCGACTCACAAATGTCGCACTGCTCCTTGGAGTGGAGATTGACTAGTAATGTGGGCAACATTGGGGCCAAAAAACCGTAATTATTCGGTTTTTTTGGCCAATGTCCGAAATAGTGGCGAATTGTTATCAGCCACCGGAACCTTCAAGAGAGCGTCTGTCTACGAACGGTCTCTCTGTCGCGCTCTCGACATATTCGCGGAAGATCACTTCAGCGTATTTGCCGTTCAGCGGGGCAGGGCTTTTTGTAACCAGGCCTGACACTTCGGTAACCGTGCGACGATTGCGGCGTTCACGGTTTTGCGTAACGACCAGAGGCTGTGTTTCACCAAATGATGAGACAGCTTCAAGACGAGAACGACTGACACCCTGAGTCGAGAGATAAGAAACGACTGCACGGGCACGGCGAAGGCCGAGATTTTTGTTATAGGCATTTGAACCTACAAGATCTGTATGGCCATAGACGCGAAAGCGTACTTCCGGGAATTGACGGATCCAATGGGCTTGCTTGCGCAATATTGCCTGTGCATCTGCGTCAAGACGCGCACTGTCAAACTCGAAATTCACCATAGGGGTGACATCGCCGGCAAAACGGTTGTTTAGATCGACGACAAAGCTAAGTTCGCCGGTTAACAACTGCGTATTCCGCATAGTCGGGTTGCCAAACTGTCCTTCATCGACAAATGCACCGGCTTCCTGGTTCCAGCTGTCGAACATTTGTCCGTCACCAAAAAAATCCTGGCCCTCACAGGCGGTCAGGGCAAATATGCTTACTGCCGCCAATACTGTTTTCTTTTGCGCACCCATGTCCATCACTCCATTACGTAGCCATAGGACCCGCTAAAGTCCTGTTTTGCAACTTCACCGGCGGCGCCGGTACGAGGTCGGTTGTTTGACGCCGTCCGACCAAAGAGAAACAGTTCTGATTCAGTAGGTGGACGAACCCGATCTGTGGGCAGGGCGAAGAAATTACCCTGAATTGGTGAAACCAGATGTGCCGTTACGATTACAACCAGTTCTGACTGATCACGCTGATATTCTGCGCTACGAAACAGTGCACCAAGGACTGGGATGTCACCCAGCCATGGAACCTGACCGTTCAAATCTTTGAAATCGTCTTCAAGAAGACCAGCAATTACAAAGCTTTCGCCGTCACGCATCTCAATTGTGGTCGAAGTTTCGCGACGTTTGAACGCGTTGATCTGAAAACCACCTGATTGGAATGTGTTGGTGGTATCAATACCTGAAACAGCTGCGGTGAGCTGCAGATTGATAACATCCTGGTCTATCACCCGCGGCGTAAAGCTCAGTTCAACACCAAAGGGTTTGTAGTCAACCGAAATTCCGCCGTCATTATCCACAACAGGGACGGGGTATTCACCACCGGCAAGAAAACTTGCCGCCTGACCCGAAAGTGCGGTCAAATTAGGTTCTGACAGGGTGCGAACCATGCCCTTGCTTTCCAGGGCTTCGATCGCGATTGCCAGTGTAATGCCACCAACAGTGGCACTGCCGCCAAAGAAACCGTCAACCAGTCCGTTAGAAACCGGCATATTACTAGCACCAGCCCCACTAATCAGAGTATTCAAGAAATTATCGTTGACAAAATTTCCGCTCCCGGCGGACACGAAATCTGTGCCGCTGCCGAAACCGATACCGAAATTGCCCTGAAGGGATTTGCTAACCGAGCGCTGCATTTCTGCAAAGCGCACTTTCAGCATAACCTGTTGGGTGCCGCCAACCGTCATAAGGTTTGAAACCCGGTCGGGGGCGTAACGATTTGCAAGGTCCAGGGCCCGATCGAGCCGTTGGATGCTGGAAACTGTGCCCGAAAGAACGATGCCATCGTTGGCTGTACGCACTTCAATCCGCTCATTTGGCAGGATCTGGCTCAGACGTTCTTTAAATTCGGCAATGTCAGGGCTTACGTGTACCTCTACATTGGTGATCAGGCGCGCATCCGGACCAAGAAGGGTCAGGGTTGTGCGTCCGGGGGCCTTACCCAGCACATATAATGTGCGATCCGAAAGTGTTGAAATATCTGCGATGCCGGGGTTGGCGATGGACACTTCTGCGAAGGGTACATCGGATTCAACCACAACTGCGCGGTTCATTGATACCTTTAGGGAACTGGAAGCGGTACCTTGCATAACGCGCAGGGTTTCGCTGGTTCCCGGTGTTGTGGTAACAACGCTTAGGGTAAAGCCGAGTAATACGGCCTTCATAAATCTGTCGATTTTCATGTGATCTGCCTCTCTGATCACGCCTCGTTATGGGTCATTTAAATTGCCCATTTGCAAGCAACATGCGTGAAGCAGATTTTTATTGCAAGAATCAATTACCTAGAAGGTTCTGTTTATGTGGATAAGTCGCAACACCTTCACCAGATATTGCTGATTTGGTGAACCGGCGGACCAGATTTAGCCCGCCGGTTACTGTTTAGTTAGCGTCGGCGCAATCAATCGGTGTTTCGATGATTTCTGCACCGCGTCGTGTTTTGATTGTACAAACCCGATCTATCTGGGCTTCAACAACTTCCTGGATTTGGATGCCCAACAGATCGCGACCATCAACCTGAACGGCTGCAATGGCATCATTGTCTTCTGCACCAACCAGCGACAGTGATAGTCTACCGGTTGCCTGAGCCTGTGCCAAAGCCGCAACCTGAAGTGGCGTGGCTTCAACTGTTACGGTCCGCGCAATAGTTGCTTTGTTCCGGTCTTCGTCTGCAAATTGGTCGACCGCCAGCAATTTTACGGATGTTTCGATCAGTTGGGTGATATTGCTACCGCGACCATCATCGCTTGCCGAAAATCTTTTACCAGTCCAGTAAATATCAACCTTGTCACCAGGGCGCAGGAAACCTGACACACCAGATGACACGTCAACTTTAATCGCAAAAGCGCGCATACCTTTGGCCAGGCGGGATGAAACGCCAGCGTCTTCGCCGGGTCCCGTTACCTTAATGGCCAGAATTGCTTCGCTTTTTTCCATGGCGCGAATAACGGTGCGAAGTACGTCAGTTCCCTGGGGAAACAGTTGCGCTTCTTCTTTGAAAACACCCTCAGGCAGTGCGTCTACCGGCCAGCGGACGATGCGGACATCTTCAGGGCGCAGGCGTTCACCGTATTTAACCGCGCGGGTGGAGACGTATACATCTATTGTTTCTATCATTCGTGAATTTGCTTCACGCTCAACCGCGAGCGCATTCTGGTATTCGCTGATGTAATCCTTGGCCATGAAGACGGCGAATCCCGCCAGCCCCATGCCAAAAACTAAAACCAGTCCAAATATAAGTCGCATTTTTATGCCCTTTCCGTAAGTACCGTGGCCCCACCCTGGGCACCAAAACCGGAACGTATGTGTTCATCTAAAGCGAAGCTAATCGCAAATTGCGGCAGAACCTTGAACAAAGGTTGTCTGGCAAAAGAATTTGTCTTCAGTTGAAAACAATTGCGTGCGCGATCCGTTAGACAGCAAAAAGCCCGGTGCGATGCCCGGGCCTTTGAATTCGTTTGGCGCAAAATTTCAGTATGTTTTGACTGATTGTGCATCCAGGTGAGCTTCTAGCCCGGTAGCCTGATCAAGCGCACCATTGCTGACAGTACCTATTACGGCGATGCCGAGACCAACAATTGCGGCGGTAAGAACGACCCAGTCAACTGTAACAGCACCGGATTCTTCTTTCGCGAAGTGGTTTAGTAATCGTTTCATGTCTTCCCTCCTTCTTCCACCATCTGGCCCCAATGAGCGGGGAATTTCCATCCCTAAGCTATAGGTCAATTTGGGCAAAAAAATGTCATGTTAACATAGTATTAGGAACAATTTTTTTCAAAAATCCAAATCTACGGCGAACCAAAAAGAATGGCCGTACCTTGGATAAGGTACGGCCACTTTTCGTTCGACAGATCGACTTAGTAAGTTGTGATCGTCTGAGCGGACAAGTTCGAGCTGATTTTGTCAGCCAGGCTTGTAGTACCGCCGGAAACGGATGCCAGAACTGCAATGCCCAGGCCAACGATGGCTGCGGTCAGAACGACCCAGTCAACTGTTACAGCGCCGTCTTCGTCGTGAGCAAAGTTCTTTACAAATTTGATAAGTGTCATGTTATTTCTCCAGGTGATATTTGGACGCATCTGCGTCTTGGGTTTGATACGCAGGATGCGTGTTAGTAGGTAGTGATTGTCTGTGCGGACAGGTTTGAGCTGATCTTGTCGGCCAGGCTAGTAGTGCCACCCGATACCGAAGCGAGAACGGCGATGCCGAGCCCAACGATAGCAGCGGTCAATACGACCCAGTCAACAGTTACAGCGCCGTCTTCGTCGCGCTTAAAGTTTTGCAGCATTTTGAACAGTTTCATTTTGTGTCCCTCCGAACTACGTTGTACTCTTCCATTCGACCTTGGCGGGGTAGACCGAAACAACTCGTTTGCTTCAATCCCCGACTTGGTATGACGCTATAAAGCCGTTTGAATGGGGCGAGAGTTGGGCGTGAGTCGGGTAATTTTGTAAACACATTACTAACC
>VAPK010356758.1_pt1 | contig 11845 bp, 8 predicted proteins | sample 3395031 | NCBI WGS metagenome assembly VAPK01 (sample SAMN08290443, study PRJNA428436) | hydrothermal vent metagenome | isolation source: Deep-sea hydrothermal vent chimney 1 | place: Pacific Ocean: Juan De Fuca Ridge | reverse complement strand
TACGCTCAAAGGCGGAAGAATTCTCAATAGGTTCTTGTTTGCTGATCCACCTGTAAATATGTGTTTTTCAAATATCAATTTTTTTCTAAGCTCTGCAACTTTAAAATCAAATTCCAGCCCCAACATCAGGCCTTTTCCTTTTACATTTTTAAGCATTGGTATTTCTTTAATTTTCTCTTTGAAATACATTGAAATAGTATTTGCGTTTTCTATCAAATTTTCTTTTTTGATGATATCTAAAACAGATATCGCAGCAACACAAGCCAAATGATTACCTCCAAATGTGGTTCCTAGCATACCCATTTTTGCTTCTATCTTATCGGAGATTAATACCCCTGCTATTGGAAATCCGTTTCCCATTCCTTTGGCGGTTGTTATGATATCGGGATTAATTGAATGATGTTGAAAAGCAAAGAATTTACCACTTCTACCATACCCCGATTGAATCTCATCAAGAATTAATAAGACTTTCTTTTCTTTGCAAATTCTTTCTAAGTTTTTAAAGAAATCTGTACTGCCCTCATCTAAGCCTCCAACCCCTTGTATGCCTTCAATTATTACGGCACAAACATCTTCTTTTTCTAATTCATTTTTTACCAGATCAATTTGATTAAGCGGTAAAAAAGTCACCTTTTGCTGTTTATTTATTTCTGCATTTATAGAAATATTATCTGTAACTGCCACTGCTGCAGAAGTTCTGCCATGGAAAGAATTTTTAAAAGAAATTACCCTCTTTTTACCTGTGATAAACGATGCTATCTTTAAAGCATTCTCATTCGCTTCGGCACCAGAGTTGCACAAAAATAAATTATACTTATCACAACCAGATATTTTACCCAGTTTGTTGGCCAATTCAACTTGCAATGGATTAATAATCGAGTTAGAATAGAATCCTATTTTTTGTAATTGATTTGTAATATTTTCAACATAATAAGGATGAGAATGACCTATTGAAATCACCCCGTGACCTCCATAGAGATCGAGATACTTCGTGTTTTTATTATCCCAGACATAACAACCTTTTGCTTTAATCGGAATAATGTTATAAAGAGAATAAACATTAAATAGATTCATTTTTTTATAATTTATTTGATTCTTGTTTTTCTTAGAATTGACCCCTATTAAATTTCATTTATTTTTTCGAACGACGCAACCAGCCCCTGAATTAAAGATGAACTTAAGCCATTGTGTTCCATTTCATTAAGACCTTCTATGGTACAACCACTTGGTGTGGTAACTTTATCAATTTCCTGTTCGGGATGATTTCTTGAATCAATCAATAATTTAGCTGCACCTAAACAGGTTTGCATAGATAGTTGTTGTGCTTCTTTACTGTGAAAACCCAATTGAACAGCACCTTGAGTTGTGGCCCGAATCAATCTCATCCAAAAGGCAATACCACTTGCACAAATTACAGTGGCCGCCTGCATGTGCTTTTCTTCTATGTACATGGTTTCACCCAAGGCATTAAAAATGGTTTTAGCACAGGTCATATCATTTTTAACCTTTTCGTTTCCGCTTAAGCAAGTCATAGATTCGCTAACCGAAATTGCTGTATTTGGCATAGCTCTGATTATCTTAATATTATTACCAATAATATTTTCAATTTCAGCAATCTTTCTTCCGGTTACGGCAGAAATTATAGTATGCCTATTTGGGTTTATTTCACCTTTAATTTCAAGTAAAACTTTTTTAAGTTGAGAGGGTAAAACAGCAATAATTATCACATCCGAGTATTTTACCGCTCTTGTGTTATCGGTCGTTATTTTCACAACCGATGCCTGATCTAAATGACTTATTGATGAAGTATCTCTTTTCGACAGGTGTAAGGCATTACATTTTACCTCTGCTTTATTTGCAAGAATTCCCATGGCTATTGAATAGCCCAAATTGCCTACACCTATAATTGCTATTTTCATTTTTTCTGTTTTAATTGTTATAAAGATTCCTCTTTAGGTTTGACTAGTTTGATCTCTCTTATTTTTAAATAAGGTTAATCTAAAAATAATTAGCCTTTAATTTTAATCCCAAATCCTCATCAAAATCAAGCATCAAATTCATATTTTGAATAGCCTGTCCGGAAGCTCCTTTTAGTAAATTATCTATTACACTTGTTACCAGTAATTTATTTTTATGTTTTTGTAAATGAATAAGGCATTTATTAGTATTTACCACTTGCTTTAAAAATATTTCCTTTTCGCTTATAAAAGTAAATGCTGCTTTTTCATAAAACTCTTGGTATATTTTTTTTGCTTCTTCTATTGAACCTTTATAATTCGTATAAACAGTTGCGAAAATTCCTCTACTAAAATTTCCCCTGTTGGGGATAAAATTTAGCTCATTATCAAAATCATCTTGTAACATATTTATGCTTTGATAAATTTCATCTAAATGCTGATGCTTAAAAGCTTTATAATGCGAAAAGTTATTATCTCTCCATGTAAAATGGGCGGTATTAGATAATGATGTTCCGGCTCCTGTTGCTCCTGTTACGGCATTAATATGCAGATCATCAATTAACAACCCCTGTTTTGCCAGAGGTAAAATTGCCAGTTGAATAGCGGTTGCAAAACAACCGGGATTTGCGATATAATTCGACTTTTTAATTTTAGCACTGTTCAATTCCGGTAAACCGTAAACAAATTCATTTTTATTCAAACTATTATCATTAATTAATCTAAAATCATTACTCAAGTCAATGACCTTTGTTTTACTCGAAAAACTATACTCATTTAGAAATTTTCTTGAATTACCATGACCAAGGCACAAAAACAAAACATCGACCTTATGATTAATTTGGTCTGTGAATTTTTGAAATATATCTCCCTCCAGATCTCGATGAACATCACTTATCTTGTTTCCTGCATTTGAAGTACTAAAAACAAAATTTAGATTTAACTGAGAATGATTTAATATCAATCTGATCAGCTCACCCGCTGTATATCCAGCCCCACCAATTATTCCTGCTTCTTTCATTTTCTAAGAATTTACATGTTTAAATATTTTGGTCTGATTGGCAGTGATCTTAATAAATCCTTTTGCATCATCTGCGGTCCAGCCCTCATTGCTTTCACCATAACTGGCAAATGAAGAGTCCATTAAATCGTGTTTTGACGAAATTCCGTTAATGGTGAACCTGTAAGGATGTAAACTAACAAATACATCTCCTGTAACAAATCTTTGCGTATCAGTTAAGAACACTTCAATATTTCTCATTATTTCATCTAAGTACTGAGCTTCGTGCAGCATCATTCCATACCAATTACCCAACTGATCTTTATGATATTGTTGCCATTTTGATAAGGTGTGTTTTTCTAATAAATGATGAGCCTTGATTATAATTAGAGGTGCGGGAGCCTCAAAACCCACTCTTCCTTTTATCCCAATAATAGTATCGCCAACGTGAATATCTCTACCTATTGCATATTTAGATGCCAGAGTATTTAATTTCTCAATATTTTTAATCGGACTTTCTTTTACCTCATCAATAGCGATCAGTTCTCCTTTTTCAAAAGTTAATTTTATGTCTATTGGATTCTCTTCTTGTAACTGACTAGGATATGCTTTGTTAGGTAAAGGTATATGTGAACTTAACGTTTCTTCTCCACCCACACTGGTACCCCAAAGGCCTTTATTGATAGAATATTTAGCTTTTTCCCATGAATATGCTACACCATTTTCCAACAAATATTCTATCTCTTCCTGTCTTGATAATTTTTTATCTCTTATCGGAGTGATAATTTTAATTTCGGGTGCCAGTATTTGAAATATCATATCAAATCTCACCTGGTCATTACCGGCTCCTGTACTTCCATGAGCGATATAGTTGGCATTTATCTTTTTTGCATAGTTTACAATTTCAATAGCCTGAACAATTCTTTCAGCACTTACAGATAAGGGATAGGTATTGTTCTTTAAGACATTTCCAAAAATTAAAAATTTAATAACTTTCTTATAAAATAATTCTATTGCATCAATTGATTTGTAAGTTGTTGCACCTAATAATAAAGCTTTTTCTTGTAGTGTTTTTACATCTTGTTTGGTAAATCCACCTGTATTTACACTAACTGCATGAACTTCATATTTTTTATCCTTTGACAGATACTTCACGCAAAACGAAGTGTCTAATCCTCCACTATATGCCAATACTAATTTTTTCATTTCTTTTTATTTTATTTCTTTATTTCCAAAAAAATAGTGGAAGTAAAGTGTTTTTATTTTTGTTTTTCTTCTTCAATAACATTGCCTGTTTGATTTTCTTTAATCTGGATAAGACTATTTTATCAAATGGATGCTCCTTGATTTTTTTATTGTCAGCATCATACATCATACCTGTACATAAACACATTTTCTGTTCGGTTCTTTGTAATACATCATAGTTTTTACAAGTTTGACATCCTTTCCAAAATTCTGGATCATTGGTAATTTCAGAAAAAGTTACGGGCTTGTATCCCAGCTCATAGTTGATCTTCATAACTGCCAGACCCGTTGTGATACCAAATATTTTTGCATTGGGGTATTTCTTTTTAGAATAATTAAATACTTTGGATTTTATCTTTTTTGCCAAACCTTGTTTTCTGTAATCGAATTGAACTATCAAACCCGAATGTGCAACATAACTTTTATTGCTAAAAGTTTCTATATAACAAAAACCTGCAAAATTACCTTGGTCTAAGGCAATGACTGCATTTCCATTATTTATTTTTTCTTTGATATATTCAGGTGTTCTTTTAGCAATACCTGTGCCTCTATCTTGGGCAGAAATACCTATTGTTTCACAGATTATATCTGCATATTTGATATGTTCTTTTTTGGCAATTACAATTTCCATGTCTATATAATAAATAGTAAAATTTGATTTTATGCTTTGAAAGAGAGACCGGACACACCTGATCTATAAATTTAGTACCTACCCTTACGGGCGACGAACCAGGAAATAAATTAGCAAATCAATGAATGAGAATTCGAAAGAATGAAATGTTTTATGTCTAAATTGAAAAAGTTGCATGATAAATTGTGAAAAATTAATGAAAATGATAAAGGGTCAAACTAATAAAATTAGCGACGGCGTTCGGGAGAACGACGATCATTATTTGAAGTAATATGTAATTTACTTATTTTCACCTTGCAATAATACAATAATAATTTAAACAGAAAAAGGCTTTAACACATTTTATAACAATTTGATAATTTTTTTATGAATTATCTATCAAATTAAGTGTTTCTGGAATTTATTCTTCACTAATTCAACAATTTGTTTCACTTCTGCAATATTGATATTTAATATATTAGTTATTTCTTGCAGATTTAATTTACCCAAAATATATAGATCTACCACATTTGAGGTGTGTAAGGGAAGCCTGTAATATATATTCTTTAGGGTATTCTTTTTTTGCTTATTTTCAAAAATATTAGAATTTCCCATATCCAAAAACGACATAACACCTTGCTGTTCATTATCGTAAGGTAGAACCTGTGGTTCATGATCGTTTTGATGATAGGAAATATCATCAAGCTCTTCATTCATAATCAAATCAAAATCAGCATCAACGGTGAAATTTTCTTCCAGTTGTCTCAATTCTTCTTCTAAAATAAACTTTGTGCTTATATTTTTTTTATGCCATTTTTCATTTTCAAACAAACTATTCAATTTTTTATTTACCAGTCCAAACATGGCAATTCTCAAGTCATTTTCCTCCATGTCATTTTGCATACCACCCTCATAGACCTCTAGGATCACATCATCAATAATTTCACTTGATCTATACATATTCTTAGGAAATATTCCGTAGTATTCGCCAACTCGTAATCTTTGTTTAACATAAGGATGTAATAAGGGCACTATACGAAGCACTTTTTTATCAGATATATTTTTGAAGTTGTTTTTAGAATTTTTCATCGTTTTAAATTTTTTTATCCAAAGTATGAATAGGTTCTCAATTGAATGAGTTTGCTAAAATAATCGATTATTCAATCTTAAAAATCAGTGTTTAAAAGATATCTAAAGTTACAAAATATGGTTGGTTTTTATCTTGTTTTTAGATGAATTTATCACTGTCAAAAATCTTGCTTTAATTGATTATTACAATACTCAATTACAAACATATATAAGCAATTGACAATGAGTATAATTAATACACTATAATTAATACAACATTGATATTCAGTATATTAATGGGTTTATTGCAATCTGTTTTGTTATGGCTACCGAGAAGCTAAAAACTTATAATTATTTAATAATCTACTTGTTAAAAATAAAAGGTACTAAACCTAACCCGTCAGCTGACGAGCTGAAAACAATAATATGAAGGGCCCTTGGATTTAGGAATCATGCCTTTGGCTTGACAGGTTAAACCAATATTCCGTTGATTCCGAAGGCTATTGGGAGAGTGATTATCCCTATGATCATCGGGATGTCAAACTAAAAAATTAAAATTAAATTTTTGTAAATGCCTTCTAAATTTAGTGTGAAGACAATTAAAAATAACATCACAATTAGGCAAAAAGGAACAAATATTTTGCTAATAGATTCTATCCATTTTTTAGTTCTCTAGTAATTTCTATGTACGAAAAGAATAGAATAACAACACAAATAGCATATTGAAGATATGCATTGTTTAAGTAGGTATTATAAACCTGAATGTTAGATTGTCGAAACCGTTTACAGTATTAAAAACTGTTATCTAAGCAATATTTGCAGTACCGATTTACTACGGTTTAGTGATATCTAATATGTGTAATGTTTTCATAAATAAAAACTAGCCCGTATTTATTATAAGTACTTTGGCAATAGTTTTATTCAATTAATAACCACTGTCGCTCTGTATAATCAAATTGCCAGATATCGTTAAATGCTGAAGCACCACCAAAATCTTGCCAACCACCAAACATATACCCTACTCCATGTATGATATCGAAGGATAGTGAGGCACGCCATCTAGGTGGTGGTGAATTTTCGACAATAATTTCAGTCCATGTCATATCAGACAATGAAAGCTCAAAAGTATCGTTCAATAATTTATTACTTGGAGCGTTATCATTTCTTCCTGAAAAGATTAATAAAGTATTTTCAGTCGGGTTAAAATAATAAACAGGATCTTCTCTTCCTTGTGGCAAAGTACCACTTGTATCAATTTTTTGCCAAGTTAAATTTTGCATATCAAAACGCCATAGATCATTAGGAAAATTATTCACATCTTTACCTCCCCATAGGTAAACGGCATTGTCTGAAAGACTAAAAAACCCAATACTGCCCGATCGCTTACCTGGTCCTTGACCTACAATTTCTTCCCAACTGTTATTTACAATGTCATATAAAAAGGTGTCACCAAAAAAATCAGATTCATTATTTCCACTACCATTAATGCCCCCATAAATCAGCATTTGCTGGGTCGTTTCAATGGCAACGGCAATATGTAAACAACGCTCAACGGGTAAAACTCCTGTGGGTGTGAGTTTTTCCCACCGATTGTTCGTATGATCAAATTGCCAAAGATCATTAAACCTTCCACGACTTGAAAAACCACCAAACATTAACGAAGTTTTATTATTTTTATCACTAATTAAGGTGTGATGGCATCTTGCTTCAGGTATTGATGTGCTGACTAATTCTGACCAAGTACGTTTAGCAATTGAGTAGCGCCAAGTATCGTTGGTAATAGGGTTCATCCCTCCAAAAAACATAAAAGAAGATGTTGCTTCTTCCCAAATAGCTGGAGCACCACCTCTCTTATTTGGAGTAGACCCTTCTGAAACTGGAGGACTAGAAATGTTGGGAGAGACATCACTACTACTGCAAGCCATAACACTGAAGGCACATATTAATATGAAATACGTTTTATTCAAACTTTATAGTTTATTTTGTTATTTCCAATATATTGTAGGAGAATAGTAGACGATTGTGAACGTAGAACCTTTCAGTTTATTAAAATATTTACTGGTTGAGTTTGCTAAAACAAGTAAGAAGTCCTTTCACTATGAATAATGTTAAAACAATAGATAACAACATGTTACAGATAAATCTATTTTTTAATAAGTTCGGTATTAACCCACACTCTGCTAAAAATATACAAAAGCTAAAGACCTATTATACTTTAGAACTATTCCAGCCTATTTTTATAACGAACTATTGCTTATAATAATTAATCATTAAGCTTAATTTGAATTTAAAAAAAATTTTAATTTGCTGATATTAAGTATTTTGCACTCTAAGTTTTTAGTACTTTTTAACAATTTTGTGATTTGACGAAGCTCATTTTATACATTTGAGAGTAAATAAGTTCTACATGATTCACAAAGAATTTTATTTTAACCTGTACAACACAAAGTTTTACGGTCAATATTATAAACCGAAAATCGTAAAGGCAATTGTTGTTCTGGTTCATGGAATGGGTGAACATTCTAAACGCTATGAAAAAAATGTAATACCAGTGTACAATCAAAATTCTATTGCAGTATTAACTTATGATCAATTTGGTCATGGAAAAACTTCAGGAAAAAGAGGTCATAATCCTGGTTTTGACAGGGTGCTTTCATGCCTTGAAGAAATGCTTTTAAAGGTGAAAAGTATTTTTGGAGAAAAACCAACCTTCCTCTATGGTCATAGTATGGGCGGTAATGTTGTTATCAATTATCTATTAAAAAATAATTCAAATTTAACCGGTGCAATTGTTACCAGTCCGTTTTTAAAACTGGCATTCAAGCCACCAAGTTGGAAACTATCTGTAGGAAAACTATTACAAAAGATAGCTCCATCTATTACAATGGGAAATGAATTAGAATTAAATGCAATTTCAAGAGATGCTAATGAAGTTGAAGCTTATAAAAATGACCCCTTGGTACACGATAAAATCAGTCCGAATTATTCGGTGGTTTTTATGGAAACAGGTGAATGGGCAATTTCTAATGCGAACAAATTAAATGTCCCCATGCTTTTAATGCATGGAACAGGTGACAGGCTTACAAGTTATAAGGCCAGTGAAGAATTTGCAAAAAATGCCGGTGATCAAGTAGAATTGAAATTGTATAAAGATGCTTATCATGAATTGCATAATGATATTAATAAAAATGAAGTTATCAATGAGATGATAAATTGGATCAATAAAAAATTAACAAACAATAACCCAGGTTAAAAACGCTATGAAAAAATTCTTTTTCCTCTATTTATTAGTTTTATCTCCCCTACTTTTTTCTCAGAATAGTTATCATTTGAGTTTAAAAGAAATAATAACGCCACCTATTAGAACAACTGTATCTTATTCTGCTTTTATAGATAATGATCTGGCAGTTGTAAATACAAAACCTTTTTCTATCAATAATAGTTTTTGGTTGAAAAATCCTAATAAGTTAAATCGAGTAAACAGCGAAGTTGATTTTTCATCGCTTTTGCTTATTGAACAATTAGAGCTATTAAATAAACAATCTCTTTTTCAGATTCAACACAATCCAACTTTGGAAAGATACATCAGGGTATTTTTAAAAGATCGAAGAGAAAGTCTTTCTAAATTAATGGATAAATCAATTTATTATTTCCCCATATTTGAAAAATATCTCGATAAATACGATTTACCACTTGAGATAAAATATTTGGCCATTGTTGAATCTGCTTTACAGCCAGATGCAATATCTCCTTCTGGTGCCAAAGGATTATGGCAATTTATGTACAACACGGGTAAAGAGTATAATTTAGATGTAAATTCTTATATAGATGACAGGTTTGATCCATTAAAATCAACAGAAGCTGCTTGTCAATATTTAAGCAAACTTTATAAGACGTTTAACGATTGGGATTTGGCATTAGCTGCCTATAATTCTGGTCCTACAAATGTTAAAAAAGCGATTACCCGATCGGGTGGCAAAACCAATTATTGGGAAATTCGTAAATACCTGCCAGAAGAGACTAGAGGTTATCTCCCTGCGTTTTATGCAACCTATTATATATTCGAATATGCCGAAACACATAAATTAACTTCTCAAAAATCGGATTTATCCTATATAGAAATAGATACAATTCACATTAAAAATGAATTATCATTCTCATCAATTCAAAAACATATACCCATAAAAAGGGAGCTGTTAAAATCATTGAACCCTCAATATAAAAAAGAGTTAATTCCTTTTTCAAACAACGAAAAATATGTTTTGACTTTACCGGCCGCATTGGTTTCACATTTTGTTATAAATGAAAAATCTATTTATAATTCTATGAGTTTATCAATCAAAACCTTTGAATCTTCAGCGATAATAAAGGTTAATAAAAACAATAGTCATATTGTACAAAATGGAGAAAATTTAAATTCCATAGCAAAAAAATATAAAATCTCTTTAGATCAATTAAAAAAATGGAATGGGTTACAAACCGATTTTTTAATAGAAGGACAGCGATTGGTTATCACTAATAAAAAGCAAGATAAAGATGATGGTGAAATGATCTCATTAAAATAAATTACCTTTCTCTCTGAAATCTCCCCTGTTTTTGCATTTATAATTTTATAGGATCTTCTATAACTTGCTTTAAATAAAAAAAGAAAAACCAATTATTTTAGGTCAAGTAAAATTTTGTGCTATTTTTACCGTTTTTATACGAAACATACTGTATACAAACACAATGACATTGATATTATGAAGAAATTTTTAACAATAACATGCTTAGTATTTACAGTTTTCGGATTTTCTCAAGAAACTAAAAAAGATTCAATCTTGACTGTTTCGGAAGATCTTGCTGTAAGTAAAGAAATCAAAATTGATACAATAAGGGTAGATTCTACGCTAATTTCGGGTAAGAATTTGGCCTTAATAGACCATGTTGAAGCAAGTGAATTTGATAAGAAATGGTTAGAATCCTGGAGAAACTCGGCGGTAGATAGCTCGTTAATCATTTTACCTCAAGATACTATTGGCATGGTAGTAATTGATAGTTTTTCAACTGATCTTTTAAAAGAAAGATTGGCTTTGTTAAATAGCAATACTCCATTTCATGTTGAATATAATCGATCTTTAGAAAAAATAATAAAACATTATTTAAAAAATCGACCTGAAACTCTGGCCAATTTAATGGGTAGGGCAAAATATTATTTCCCGATGTTTGAAGAATATCTTGATAAATATGATATTCCGATAGAGTTAAAATATCTAGCAATTGTCGAGTCTGCTCTAAAACCTAATGCAAAATCAAGAGTTGGAGCAAAAGGTCTTTGGCAATTTATGTATGCAACGGGGGCCATGTACGATTTAAAGGTAAGTTCTTATGTAGACGAACGATCTGATCCAATAAAATCGACTGAAGCAGCATGTAAATACCTTTCTAAATTATATTCTATTTTTAAAGATTGGGATCTGGCTTTAGCGGCTTACAATTCTGGACCCGGAAATGTAAATAAGGCTATAAGACGATCGGGAGGAAATAAGAATTACTGGAATATCAGACATTATTTACCAAGAGAAACCGCTGGTTATGTACCCGCTTTCTACGCTACCTATTATATTTTTGAATATGCTAAAGAACATAATTTGTATGCTAGAAATGAAATGCTGGATAATTTTGAAACCGATACAATTGTTGTTAAAAGACAATTAACTTTTAATCAGGTAAACAAAATTCTGGAAACAGATAATGAATTGTTGGAGTTTTTAAATCCTCAATACAAATTAAAAATTATTCCGGTAGTTAAAGGAAGAGGATACACACTTACAATTCCAAAATATCTGGTTGGTAAATTTGTTTCCAACGAAGATCAGATCTATGCTTTTGCCAAAGCTGATGATGCCAAACGTGAAAAACCATACCCAAAATACCAAGAAGCAAATGAAAGAATAAGATACCGCGTAAGAAATGGTGACTATTTAG